>JYMV01004887.1_pt1 | contig 26236 bp, 9 predicted proteins | sample 338911 | NCBI WGS metagenome assembly JYMV01 (sample SAMN03354496, study PRJNA234377) | hydrothermal vent metagenome | biome: Deep sea; feature: Hydrothermal plumes at the Eastern Lau Spreading Center, Western Pacific Ocean; material: Seawater | place: Tonga | collected 2009 | depth 2000 m m
AATGCGATGCAGGAGCCGACTCCTGATGAACAGTCAAAAGGTGGTTTACTGTCGCAAACTGAATCTGGAGAAATTACCACTCCATCGTCACCTAAAGAAAAGCAACCCCCTGTCGAGGTGGGGAGTCCAATGCTTTCTGGCATTGGAATTGTTCTCTTGTTTGTGTCAATGTACGGTTTGTACAATTTACGGGTCGTTCCCGGAATAATTGTAGTGCCAATATTCTTATCCTCGTACGCCTTATTCACCTATGGGATGAAAACTTGGAAAGGTAGTTTTTCCAGTGATAAATTCATCGCTTTTGGAGTTGTATGGCTACTGCTTGGAGCGGTTCCGTACTTGGCAGCTTTCGATTTCACTGCCATCGGAAACCTTGCTATCAGCGAAATCGAAATTGATGAGGATAACGACCAACTAGAATTTTATATTTACACTTCGATAGGTGATGCTATTGAAGTTGGAGTGGAATATGATGGAACTGAAGTATGGAACTCATCGGTAGTCGCCACATCGGGAAAGAAGCGAATAGAAGTTTCGTTTTCTGAATTTTATCAAGGAAATGCACTCGATGGCTCAGGGACGGAAGTGCATTCATACACCATTACCGCCAACGCAGGAGGAACCTCAGATGAATCTGCAATTCCTAATTCATTGATGACCCGTCTTGTAGAAAATGCAGGAGGGGAACTTTACACGGTTTCAGAATATAATGATGACACTGGCACAAAGGACCACCTCGGTGTAATCCTAAGCGCAAATCTCGGTTTGCTGCACCCTTCTATGACGCGAGAGACGGGTGGTGATACTAACCGCTATTCTTCACTCATTAACCCTGTTGTAAGCGATTATTCATTCAGTATCAATATTACCTATGCAGGAGTGGTGGTGTGGTCTAGCGCAGTAGTCTCAGTTGACGGGGATATTGCAACTTGGTCAGGTGGAACAGGAGATATATCTTCCGGGTGGGTTACACTAGATGGGACCACAACAGGTACTATCGGGGGGATTGATATTTCATACCTCGACAGGGATGATTTCTACCAAGGCGATGGTTGCTACACGATGGAAGTAGTGGTCACGCATGAGGTATGGCCTTCATCTCTCGGAGAGAATAGCCTCGTTGATGATAATGCTGCCTTTGAATTCTTTTGGGAATATAACGAGGATGAAGACCGCTCCGGCGCTTACAAGCCGGCGATAGAGTGTTAAGCCCTTTTTTCCTTTGGCTCGGAAAATAACCTAGTTATTGTCTTCCAATTCGTCTTCGACGTCATCGTAGTCCTTTTCTTCACCATCGACATCATCTGAATCTTCGTCCTCACTTTCATCTTCCAATTGCTCTCGGTATTGGCCAGCACAATAGCCAGAATGATTCCGATTCCCATTGCCCCGAAAATTGCAATAACCATTCCGGCATCATCTTCGGCATCGACCAGACCCTGCCAGGTGACGACTTCAGTTGAGGCACCTCCACTTGCTTCTACCGGCCCAATCCAGCCCACCGGTGCAACGATAATACAGTTGAGGGATTTCTCTCCTTCCACAGAACTGCGCCAGGTGAAAGTCACCGACTCGCTTCCACCTGCAGCGATCTCAAGTTGGGGATAGGCTGGTGAAAGCCTAGCATCGCTACCGTTTTCCAATGTACAATCCAAAGAGACGTCCAAGGCGCCGACAACTCCGGAATTACTCACTGTAGCGGTTACTTCAAGAGGCGAGTTAACCGATAATTCGCTCTTATCAACCACCACCGAATCAACGCTTAGTATAGGTAAGTTGAGGGTTATCATTACATTGGAATCGGTGTTCAAGGAAGTGTTTGAGGAAAAATTACCCCAAGCCGAATTATAGACTGCTTCGACATGCGCATCTTCAGACCACAAGGTCCCAGAAGAATTCTCTAACGTGACGATTCGCTCAGGAATCTGAAGAACCCACAATCCACCATCGTCACTGGTGCCACTCTTGGAAATCCCATGCCAGCCTAGATTGACTGCCAATAGTCCGATTCCCGCCACCGGGGTTTGGATTGTCTGCGCCCCCATCAACTTAGTCCACCGGTCGACAAATCCCCCGGTCCCTTGGGTATTTTCCCACTCGACAGTGCTACCGATGGTCGCTTGAATATCCTCATCGTCAAAACTTCTGCTAAGGGTTGAATTCACAACAGTTAGTATTCCATCGTTCACAACTATAGGTCCGCTTCTGTCGACCAGAGAACCATCGAAGTGCATTTCTCCAGCGACGGTTATGTCGGCGTCGGAGATTTCTACATCCTCGCCGAAGTTGGCAATTCCCCCGAGCCCTACCGACAAGGCCCATTGGTGTTCACAGCAATAATACAGGCCCTCGGATTCCAACTCGGCCGGATTGAAAGGTTGCTGTGAGCCACTTGGGCCCTCGACGATTATCGAGTCGATGGTGGTTGCGCCGAATGGCTGGTGGATGATTTCTATCCAGGTACTATTTTCTCCGGTGGAATTGTAATAGATGGAATGTGAGGTGCCAGAGGCGATGAAACTCAGGTTCTGGCCGTTATCAAAGGTAGGTCCATATCCAGTCACATCGGTTGAGAAGTAGAAGGTTATCGAATTGTTTCCGTATTCATCCAAGGGGATATTTATTCTCCCATCCTGAAAATTCACCCGCATACTCTGTTCGGTGGATTCAGATTTCAGTGCCGCCGATTCGCCGACCTCAAGAGAGCCATTCTCGACCGAGATTGAACTACCTTTGGCGATGGTGATATCCCCTTGAATTGTCAGTGTCGCCCCTCCGTTGATGATTACCGAACCGTCAAGAGTCAATGGACCAGTCCAAGTCTCATCACTACTGATTGTGATGGAGTTGCCATTGTCAGGGGGGGTGCTGGAGAAATCCAGTTGTTGTAATGAGGGGGCATTAAGGGCTGAAGTTGCCATTATCAGCAATATTGTGGTCAACAGAGTCAGCCCTCGGCGCATGAATGATGGTCGATGTATACAGCCCTTCAAGGATGCGCTTGTCGGCATCAGTATGGAACTTCCTTCCAGCCCAATTTGAAACCGATTAAATTGAAAACCCGATGGATGATTGGCGTCAAGATGAGCAGACCCAACATTGCCGGGATAAGGGTGGTATCAGAGTGCACCGCAGCCGGCAGTAGCAATAGACCACCGGCAAAGGTGAATATTGCGAAAGGTAAGGTGTCCAAGAGAGGTGATTTGCTACTGATATCTCCCTCTCGCTTCAGCCCTCTTCGCCGTTTGATGAAAGAACCGGTTGAATCACCGACTAGACTGGTGAAGCCGAGCAAGGTCCCGACGATGAATGCAGTTCCAGCCCAGCCGCCGACAGAATACCACGCATCATCGGGCACTGCGAATAACAAGTCGACGAAAGGTGCTGAATCGGTAGAGTTTCCACGGCTTAGATGAACTTGGAGAATCGCTAGGAACCCGCTGGTCAGGGAGCCACCGATAAGGCCATTCCAAGTCTTGCCGTCGCCAAGAATCCTGTTGCCATCGCTATGCATTCTCCCACCATCGATAGGCCAAGGTCCATATCCGGTCTTGGGCAACCACTTGCCCCACATCATCGCCCAGGTGTTGACCAGATAGCCGGGTAGATACAGCCAAAGAACAGTCAGCACAAGAACAGGAAAACCGACCTCTTCCATTCCCATGCTCAAGCCTATCACAATCGGCATTTGAATCCACCGTCGACATTTCCCCTCTTCATCCCTTAACCACTTTGCACCCCAACTCAAGGCGCAACTCTAACCAGTCTCTATGCATCCATAGTCAACGTGGTGACTTGGGACTGAGAGTGTGTTCGATGACCGACGTTCGGAAACCCTCATTTGCCAACCCCTCGCTAAGAGGTCTATGAGCAACTCTGGTGGTGATGTCGATAGCAAGGCTGGCGACGACATCGTCTTGATTGTCGGCGGCGGTGGCAGGGAACATGCGCTGGCGATATCATTGCTGGAAAGTGTTGATGTCGTCGAAGTACACGTCGCACCAGGTAATGCTGGTACCGCTCTGCTCGCCACCAATCATGCGGTCTCGGCCAGCGATGTAGAGTCGCAGGTCGAACTGGCGCGGAGGGTAGGTGCCGATTTGGTGGTGGTCGGGCCCGAAGTACCCTTGGTTTCTGGACTGGCCGACAGATTACGAGGAGAGGGTATTCTCTGTTTCGGTCCCGATGCCGATAATGCAATGCTCGAGGGAAGTAAGTTACGGGCGAAGCAAGCGATGCGCAACCTCAGTGTTCCGACCGCTGATTTTCACGTTCTCGACCAGTCTAGCGACTTCGATGCCGCGCTCGATGATTTTTCCGGCAAGCCTTGGGTCATCAAGCGTGACGTTCTCGCCGGTGGAAAGGGGGTAGTCGTCACCTCCGACCGGGATGAGGCAGTAGAATTCATCTTGCAGTCAATCGCTAGCGATGGTAAGGTGCTGCTAGAGGATTTCCTTCCCGGTGAAGAGGCGAGCATGCTGGTGATAATGGATGAAAGCGCGGCGATATGCCTGCCGCCGAGCCAGGACCACAAGCGGGTTGGTGAGGGTGATGTCGGCCTCAACACCGGCGGCATGGGAGCGTATTGCCCGGCACCTGTGATTACCGATGAAGTGCGTGACAAGGTGATGGAGAGAATTGTCGGGCCGATGCATATCGGCCTCAGCTCCCAAGTCAATCCATACCGTGGAGTACTCTATGTAGGTTTGATGATTGATTCGCAAGGCGACCCATATGTGGTGGAATTCAACGTTCGCTTCGGAGACCCGGAATGTCAGGTCACGATGCCATTGATTTCCAGCGATGTCTACCACATGCTTGCGGCCGCCGCAGCGGGAAAACTCGACACCTATGAGGCTGCTTTCTCCGCAGGTCATTGTCTCACCGTGGTGTTGGCCGCAGAAGGTTATCCTGGACCACCCGCCAAGGGCCGTGAAATATCCGGTCGCGGCTTATCTTCCACCGGAGAGGCCTGGGTAATCCATGCTGGAACCGGTTTGCATGATGGCAAGTTGGTCTCGACCGGGGGGCGGGTATTGTCGGTGACCGGATATGGAATAGATCTGGCTGCCGCTGCACGGCAGGCATATTCGGTCATTGACCAGATAACTCTCGAGGGTTCTCATTACCGCCGTGACATCGGTTTTCGCGCCCTGTAATGTCCGAATCAGGGAGAAATTTTTCACCACTTCCAGTGATGTAAAAACAGGGTGCTGCGGAAAAGGGAGTGTTGCCAACTCAGGGCAACGGCTAAAAAGGCCGCTCAGGTGCCCGACCTGCCTCAGCCTTAAGGCTGAACTGAATACCGACGAGGGTACTCTCATGGGAGAAGAAAACACACAGGAAAAATCGCCGTCGTTCGTGCTCGGTTGGCTTATCGCCCCCCTAGCCGTTCTACTGGCATTTGTAAGTAGTGAAGCAGTTGGCTTCGAACTGATGAACGAAACTTCGGGCATTGATTTTGGAATGCTCATCGGTGCTGCCATTCTGGCCACCATTCCTCGCATCCTACGCGATTCAGACTCCCTCTCCCTGACCAATAATCAGGCCGCTCTAGCACTCTTCACAATAGCCTTACTAGCATCTTGGGGTGCGGAACAGGTTTCCGGACCAACCATTGGAATGCTGGTTTTCATCTTGGCCTTTGGTGGTTTTCTGTTGGACTACAGCGGCCGCTTTGAGTCTTCTACAATCTTGACATTCGCAGTCATCGGATTCATGCTAGCTCTCGTAGTAGCGGGCATGGCGGATACTTGGGCGCCGGAAGTCTTCGATTCCAACAATGACGGAATCGATGAGAATTTCACCAATAATAATCGTGAAGCCACCGGCTTCCTCTTCTTCAGCACTCTGTTTGCGTCGATTCTCATCGGCGGAATCGTGGCTATTGCTCAACGTGGTCTCCTGCACAGGGCTGGAGATGGTCGCTGGGCACAATACCTACCCGAGCCGGATGGAATGTTACCAGCGAAGCAGGTATTGCCCCTGATGTTGGCTTTGGCGGTATGGGCGGCTGCTCATATCGGCACCATGATTCAATTCGGCATGGGTGATGAAATTGTCCGTCTCGGATTGACCATCGATGAAGTGAAGTACAGCCATGCCGGTTTCTTCTGGGCATTTTTCACTGGACTATTAGCCATGATTGTGGCATTTTTCTGCGCCGAGCGCTGGTATACCAGAGCGATGCTGCTGTCATCAGCGTGGATCCTCTATACCGCTGGACTGTGGCAAGAACACGAATACTACACCGTCGATGCCTTGACCGGCACCTGGGGGGTCTTCATCTGGTTAGGAATGACATTCTTTGCTTTCGTCGGGACTTTTTACATCGCCACCCACGAGAAGTACGGGAATTGGAGTAACCGTGAACTGATCAACCCGAGCGCTGCTCGCCAATGGTGGTCCGAGAATTGGGCCACCATCTTGATATTCTCTGCATTTGCCTTCGGTTTGGCGATTAGAGTGATTTGGAATGTACTGCCGGCGATGAATGCCACAGGTACCGGTGGCTGGGACATGACCGGAGGTTCGGACCCTTGGTACATGAAGCGGGCTGTCGATTACATCATCGCCAACAATGCTCATTTCATCATCGATGCCGACCGGGCTTACCCGATTGGTGCAATCAATCCCCGACCACCACTATTCACCTGGTCATTAGCACTGGGTGGTTTCATGATCGCCCCTTTTATTGGTACTACCCCTGAAGAGGCTGTTTGGTGGAGCGTTTGCGCGCTACCAGCAATTTATGGTGCCTTGACCGTCTTCCCACTGGCGGCGATGGCCAAGGAGCACTTCGGTAAGGGAGCCGGTGTTATCGCCGCGTGGCTAATCGCTTTCATGCCAGGCCATGTCAGCCACAGTACCTTTGCACTGGCCGACCACGACGCCTTCGTACTGTTATTCCTCTCGACCGGATTCCACTTCTATTTGAAGGCGGTGAAATACGGTGGTTCAGAGCGCTTGACCAAAGAAGCAAATTTCTCGCTTCGCTATCTCGTAGAGGCGACGACCGCGGTGTTCAAGAAGCGACCAGCCGCAATATCATATGCGGTAATGGCTGGGGTTTCAATCGGAATTGTAGCCCTCGGATGGAAAGGATTCGTCTACGGACCAGGTATTTTGTTCCTAGCCTTTGCCACACAGGTCGTACTCAACCTGCTGAAGCGTCGTGATAGTACTATTCTTGCAGTGACTACAGTGTTAATGCTATTGATTTCTTTCGCCTTACCCCTTCCTGTCTACGGACATTTCCAGTTGGACTTGATTTGGGATTCTTCCGGTATGCAACCCCTGTTCTACATCCTCGGGTTCACCTTGGCTCTCGGTATCTTGGCGGTATGTTCTCGAGACAAGCCATGGTTGCTGGTATTGCTGACAGCATTCGTTTCCAGTGTTATGATTTTCGGCACGCTATGGCTTCTGCAATTTGCCGGCATTTACAACGGCTGGGATGTATTGACCACCGGTGGGTTCTACTTTACCAAGAACAAGATTTTCGGAACCATTGCTGAAGCACAGGCGCCGAGTAGAGGAATGCTGTTCGCGTCTTTCGGCCCGATTGTATTCCTGCTAGCACTCGGTGCTGGAATAGTAGGAATCTGGCAAGGAGTTCGCCATAACCAAGTTTCTCGACTGATTCTCGGTCTGTGGGTCTTGATTGCGTCGGTAATGTCTTGGAATGCCGGTCGTTTCGTGTTCAATGCAACCCCGGCGATGGCGGTTCTTGGCGCTTGGGCAATAGTGGCTTTATGGAACGTTTCCGGAGCTAATAAATTCAGTATGACGTGGCGTCATCTCGGAGTTCGCACCCCCGCTGACCGATTTACCGCCGCCCGCAGAGCGGTATGGAAGAGCCCGGCATTCAGCGCCATGACTCTAATCATACTTCTGCTTGTCAGTCAGCACGCCACATACGGGCTCGATTCAGGAATCCCGCGCGGTAATAGTGCCGCAAACGATATCGATGAGGAGATATTCCATTTTGCTCCAGACATCCTGCGCTACGATATTTGGGATTTCTCGATCCTCGACAACACCCCGTATGATTCTGGTTCCTCTAATCTTGAATATCTCGGCGCATTTGGCCCCGGTTTCAACGGTTATGGCTGGAACGTCGCCCACGATTGGTTGGCGAATCAAGATACTGATCAGGCATTCGGAGATCGGCCAGCATTCGTTTCGTGGTGGGATTATGGATTCCAAGCCTTGGCTCAGGGACAACACCCTACCGTTTCGGATAACTTCCAGTCGGGAATACCGGCTACAGGAAATATGCTGTTGAGCCGTTCGCAAGAGGATTTGATGGCTCTATTCATATGGCAATTGGGAGAAGGAGATTTGACCTATAACGAAGCCCGAACCGGAGACTATGATTTCACCCCTTCCTTTGAAACGACACTTGACCGGCATCTCACCTCAGCACAATTTGCCGAATTACGAAGTATTGTATCCGAATTGGGCGTCGATGGAGTTAGCGAGCGAATGTTCAAGGTGACCCAGGTCAACCGAGATATCGTGATGGCCGAGGGGAAAATCGTCACCGATGGTATTCTCCAACCGACTATGGTCTACCGGATATACGATGCCGAGGAGGTAGTCGGTTGTAATAACCAGACCGATGATTGTGCCGGTGATGACTTCGTCTTGGAAACCGGAGCCCAACGTCTATTCGACAGCCGGATACGTACCGCCGATGATACCGACAAGAGTACTACTCACTACATCGTCGGAGAATACTGGTATACCAGTGATATCATCGATGAATTTGATTCCGTTTCTTCCAACCTGCACCGTAAGAACGCCCGCTTGGCATTGGCTCGCCAGATGCTCATCACCTCCTTGGATACCCAGGGATTGGCGGATTTGTACGCCGATCTGATGGATAATCGCGTATATACGGTGCAGGATAGTGAAGGAATGCCCGGAGAGATGTTGACTCGAAACCACGAAATCCGCTATTTTGCAGTCGATAACCGACTGTACCCAGTAGGTGGACACAGTAACCAAGACCGATACTACAACTATGGTAACCCGACCGGAATCTTCCACGCACCGACCACCCTTGGGGGGCAAGATGTCGAACACTTCCTCGAAACCGTATATATGACTGAGCGTGGTTCATTCCCGGATGAGATGAGTGTCGACGAGTGGTATGAGGCGCAGCGCCAAGACATTTTGGCGCAACAGTCCGGTACCGACTTAGATCCGATTCAGTTAGTCGACGTACGCGTCGACCATCGCGCCTCCTTCTTTGAGACCATGATAGCCCGCACCTACGTAGGCTATGGCGCTTCGACCCTCGGGTTGGATGTAGGCTCGAGCAACCCCCAGCCAGCCCAGCACTTCCAGCAGTCAGGTTCCCCCGGCTCGGTTCTCTCTTCAGCACCAACTATGCCAGCGGCGATGATGAATCACTTTGTCATCGCCAATTGGTATGGTGCAGGAGCCCCTGATCATGTGGATTTCCCGAACCAGTTTGTCGATATACGAGGAGTGGGTGTTGCCAATACCTTGGTCAAGGTGCTGAAGTACTATACCGGGACCGAGGTTTGTGGCCGCGTCCAGATGTCCGATGATGGCCTAGGAATGACCGGCGTCCGAGTTCTCGTCGAGCGAGATGCTTTCAGCGGTGACGATGCCAAGGACATGGATAATAACACCTATTGGATACCATTAGCCTCAACCGATGTCGATGATTCTGGAAATTGGTGTACAGTGGTTCCTGCCGGCCATATGCGTTTCAGCGCATATATAGGCGAGAACAATCCAGTTGTCGACCAGGATGACATCAAGGCAGGAGAACTCGGTGAAAAACTTCAGGACTTGACCACTACTTACAATGACGATCGTGACACCAACCAATTGACTGGATTATTGGGCCGCGTGTCCAATATGACCTGGTTGAGCGAAGTCCACTTGAACATCACCGGCGAGGAAGGCCACTCCGGAGATAGGTATGCAGATGATGTGATTATCGAAATTGAGTCTTCCGGCATCAGTGGTAGTATCTCGTGGACCGGGCACGAAAGTTTTGAAGGCGATGCTCTGGTCGACACCGATTTCATCTTGCGAGGTATCTGGAGCCTTACCGACAACGTAACAGTAACTACGACAGGCGGCACATTCACTACCGATATTGAGAGAATTGTTCAGGGTGAAGGGGAAGTCACCTTCACCGAAACCGGGGAGTTCACCAGTGAGGGCGCAGCGACGGTTTACAATTTCAGCGGAAACTATACCCGTACCCTGAGCGACCGTCAATCCTACACCAGCAATGGTACTTGGAGCGGTGGTGGAATGATTGATGCGGTGTGGATAAATGCCACCGATGTCGCTGATTGTACCAACGCCAGCGACTTGGATAATGCCAGTATGCCCGAGAATGAAACGGTATGTCTGATGTCTTCAGATGGCTCGGTAACTAAGTATATGGTCAACGGAGAAGTTGCCGCACAAGGTCGATTCACAGCCCAGGGCGATGTTCAGTTCACCCGTTTGATGTCGGGAGCGACATTTGAGGGTGCGGGTAGATTTGTCGGCACAGGCACCATCAATGGTACCGGATTATTCATCGGGATAGGTACTTTCTCGGGACCCATGGTTGAGCCCGGTTCATTCTATGTCACAGGTCTGATGCCGGGTCGCTACAATATGATTGCACAATTGGATAGTGGGCGTGAGGTTCTGCTACCCGACCCGGTGGATATTGGCATTTCAGCTTCTTACGGCGTGGAAATGACAATCCCAGGCTCTTTCTTCAATGACACGATGCTAGATAGTGAAGGTAATGTTCTTGCCAATTTCACCTTTGAATTGCAAGACCTTGGTCTGGCTGACGAAGATGTGATACTGATCACCACCAATGAAACCGGTTATTTCGAGGTTGGTCCACTGCCACCAGGAGATTATTACTACCGTTTCGATTTGGACAATGACAGTTTCTACGAATTCAATGGAACTCTGTTCGTTATGGATGACCCGAGTAACCTGAGTATTGATTTCGCCATCCCAGTACATCAAGATGTGAGGATTCATCTCGCTGATTCAATATTTAATTCGACTACTGGGCAACATGAGTTGTGGGATAATAGCAACCGCACTGTTTCCTTTATCAACTCGGATTTTCAAAGCTTTGTAGTTAATGCTACATCTAACGAAACCGGTGATATTTTGGTAGAATTGCCGATGGGAATGTGGATTGGTACAGATATTTCTGACGATGTTTACATCCTTTACGACGAATTTAAATTGCTCACAGATGACCTCTCATTGCAGTGGTTCTACAAGAAGAGTGTCAATGTGACCGGGGTTGTGATGATGCCCGAAGTCTTCGGGGAACAGTCACCTGAAGGTGAGAATCTACCCGTTAATCACTTGCCAGCAAGCGGAATCGGCGTGCAATTCCGTTCTGGAAACATCATTGTTACCGATGTTACAAACAGCAGTGGAATGTTCGAGGTATCTCTGCCCGAAGGAATCGAATTCAGTGTCACGGCATTCTCGGTTACCAATCAATCCGCAGCCGGAGTCCACATCAATGTGAGCGACGGTATGGAGGCATTGAATTTGACCTTTGAACTCGCTAGCACTGGTATCGGGTGGCTATATATTTACGATAACGTTTCGACATATGCTGAAGGACTGACAGGCTGGGAACAAGTGGAAATCCAAGCAATGGATGAGGATAATGTCAGTTGGTTCACTGAAATCGACAAAGAAGGCCGTTTCGCGTTCAAGTTGCCAGATGGTATTTATACGCTTTCCGCACTAAATACAGACATCAATGTTTCTGAGATGGAAGTCGAACTGAATGGCTCGGGTGGAGCTGAGTGGCAATTGATTGGTCAGCCGGGATTGATGTCAGTGAATTTTGAAGTATTCTTGGACACTGGCAAAGACTCGACCTGGGAGAATGGAACTCCGATAAATGTTGATATGCGCTTCATCCCCCTAATGGATAACCATGGATACCAGATTAACATCACCTCAGACAATTATTCAGCTACAGGAAACCTGACTGTGGAATTACGCCTCGGCGTCTACGATGTACAATTCGATGAACAGGACCCGCGCAATAATGCCAGTGACCACCAAACCAAGAATACCCAACCGGCGCTGTCGGTAGGAGTAGGCCTTGAACCATCTGCTGACGCGGTACCAGTCACCCTAGAGGCTAGTTGGTTGGTCGAGGCGACCCTGCGCAATGTCAGTAATGGTATCATCGATAACTCAACCGTCTGGCTCTACGACCTGGATGGCGAAAATTACGAATTATTGGTTTCCGATGAAAACGGCACGATAGCAGCATACGTGCCGATGGGTAATTATTCTGTGGTGGTACCGCCCACGGAAATCGATGGTTTCCAACAGGAATTGCGCTCTACTCTGGTGGTAAACGCAACTGAGACCCGCCGCGGAATGACTTGGAAGACCATCGCTTCGACCTGGATTGATATCCAATTCAATGATTCTAGCGGCGAGATGTCCGACGGTTTCGTTTTGACTGCAGTAAGTTTGGACGGCCTCGGCAATGTCAGCCTTGGCGCCACCAATGAAACGGGTTATTTCCGTGATTCAATAATGCCCGGAAATTGGACTTTGTATCTCAACAACACCCGCGTGCAGACCCGGTGGACGGTCGAGGAAGGCGAGTATAACCTGACCCGTGATTTCCTACAGCCCGGCGCTAATGTCACTTTGGAGGTTAGTGCACAAACTTGGGTCGAGATCGGCGGCAAGGTGTACTGGGACCTCAACGGTGATGAGTTGCCAGGATTAGACGAGGGCATCGAAGACGTGAATGTCACAATATTAGGCAATAGCACCGATGTCAACGTCACAGTCCAAACTGAAAATGGTGGGGTTTGGAAACTCTTCGTACCGGTCAAAGACCTCTATAATGTAACTATATACAAGGAAGGATTCGCTGCCGAGTGGTATGGTAATGAATCGGTAAATGGTTATGAGGTAAATGAATCCCATGTCAGTCGCGATATCATGATGACTGCCGGGCAGGTATCTATCAGCGGCAATATCACCCATCTATTCGATGATGTTGAGGTGCTCAATCGCACTCAGGTATGGTTGTATCCGAAAGCTGGTTTGGACCGCGTCGCGCTTCAAGCCAACATCACCTTGAATGGAACAACTCTGGAATGGAGTGCTGAAGTAACCCCCGGCAATTGGGTGGTTTGGGCACAACTGCAAAATGCTGCGGCCAGTGAATTCGATGTGGCAATTTCTCACATCGATGCAGGCGTAGCTACCGGTGGCAGTCTCGATATGGAAATGCGTGATGGCGGAGTCATCAATATGACTTCAAGTTGGCTCGATTTCAACTTAGGTGAGCACAATTTAGGCGATAGTGAATCACCGGGTGCAAGCATCATCGACGCGCCGGTTCTCATCATTCTCGAGTTGAATCCAAATACTAAATGGGAATTGCCGGTTGGTGAAGATGGTGAGTTGGATATTCTGTTACCATCCGGAACAGTTTCTTTCTCAACTGAATTTAGTACCACTCAGAGAAATCGCACCATGAATTATAGTGGTGGAATCTCTTCCCAAGTGGGTTCTCAGGCAGAATCACCAGTTTCAATTCAGTCCCAACGCCGAGTGGAACACAGCGTATCTTTTGAAGTAATTTCGGTCATCGGTGCTACATACGAAGATGATGATTTGATGCATCTCAATGGTACGTGGGTGGATGTAGTAGGAGCCGAGTATTCCGCCATTACCATCGAGGTGGATGTCACTTATTCAGGAAACGAGGCGAATGATTACTTCTACGCATCTCCGATGATGTCCTCAAATTCACCTGATACAGGTTCTTGGATAGTAGAAATCCTCAACGAAACAGGAATATGGACAGATTCATCTGACCTAGAATTGGGAATCGGAGATGTCGATGCAAATGCCAGCCTATCGCAGAAGATAACGATACGTGTTCAAGCGCCCAACGGCACCTCGATTCAGATATCTGATTCCGGACATCGCGTGAATCTACGTCTTGAAGCGGAAGGTGGTTCGGTCTCCGAGGTTAGTGTTGAGGTCACGATGCCTCAGACCTTCGGAATCGAGTTAATCGACCCGGCCGAGTCCGCTGGTGCAGGAGCTGGCGGCGAGGGAACTATGGAAATCACCCTGAAGAATATCGGCAATGGTGATGACAGCATGGTGATTACTGTAGATGATTCACAATTACCGGATGGGTGGGATGTATCCCCTGAGAGTGTTACCGTTACTCTGACTAAGAACTCTACTCGAACACAAACCTTTGTAATCCATGCTCCCGAGAATGCCACTTCTGGTACTTGGCCACTGACCTTGACCTTCACCAGTGAGGATGGTATCACTTCGGTGACCCATGTTGTCGACATTCTATTGGCCAAGGCAGACTTGGTTATCGAGCGTATTTTCACCCGAAGCGATGCGCCGTACTTCGGCGAGGATAATACCTTCTTGGTCACAGTTCGCAACGACGGATTGCTGGATGCCAATGCGGTTTCAGTTACTCTCAGCACGACGTATAGTGATGTGAGTAATTCCTTCATGATGGCGGTTCCGGCTGGTACAACCAAGGAATTCGTCATCTCGATGGACCTTACCGATGCAGATGCCGGGCCTGAATTATTCGTCGCTCATATCGATGCAGGAGATACTCCCTTGGAGCGCACCCCGGCAGACTTGACACAATCTATCAAAATCGTCAGTCGTCCGGCCGATGAACCGAGCGATGCTCTGACATGGATACTCGCAGGAATTATTGCCTTAATCGCACTCGCGGTATTCAACAACTGGCGAAAGCGTGGAACCGGGGCTCGTTTCTGAGTTGCGACCTCACTTTAGTCTGTGACCATCTGCGGCTTGTGGATCGGTGAAGACATGGCAGGAAAAGGGATTCCCGAGGAGTTGGATGGAATCGGGTATCTCCCCGAGCCCAGTGACCACAGGATTCTCTCTGCCGTCGACCCCTCGATTTCCGGGTGGCAAGAAGATTTTCGCTCAAAGGTAGTAGGTTGGGAGCCGCATAAACCACCGCTAACACAGGCGCCACGCGGCCGGCAGAATCGCACCATCGGAGTATGGGTGGTATTGGCCATCTTCATCGCTCTGTTCCTGCTTTTGGATTATCAACAACCTATTACCAAGTTAACATATCCTGATTCCGAGTGGGCCTGGGAAGATAGTGGGATTCGCGAGTTGCAGAACAGTAACCTCAGCGGACAAGGTGTCAACGTATGTATTGTCGACACCGGTGTCGATATCTCACACCCAGACCTGCAAACGGTGCAGATTCATTTCAAAGACTTCGTTGGTACTTCGATGACGGCAGTTGATTATGGCGATAGCAATCATGGGACGATGATGGTAGGGATTCTAGTTGCAGATGGACACATTTCAGGTGCTGCACCGAATGTTACTTTGTCGGTAGCCGCAGCATTGCAATCGGATACCGATGGCGAAAACTCCGGTGATGAGGAAACCGTTGCCGCGGCCATTGACTGGTGTTGGCAAGAGCAAGACGCCGACATTATTTCCCTTTCCCTGGGTGGTGATGCAATGTCCGGCGGGAAAAGCACCTATTCGGCAGTAGAGAGAGCATTGGCAGCCGGGACTTACGTCATCGCCGCCGCCGGTAATGATGGTGGTAGCGATGATGATGGATATGTTGCCACCCCGGCAAATGTACCATTGGCTATAGCTGTCGGTGCCGTGAATGAGGATGGTCGGCTATGGAACGCGTCATCACAGGGCAATCAGCAATTGGATTCTGGCCTGCGCCTCAGTCCGAATGAGAAACCGGAAGTGGTCGCACCAGGAGTTGAGATAATATCCACTGGCCGGGATAATACGTATTTCCGAAGTTCTGGGACCAGCGACGCGACAGTATTCGTCACCGGTGCCTTGGCGTTAATCCTTGAACAGCATAATGAATTGCTACCCTCACAATCATCCGGCTCAAGTTGCATCGAATTGGTGAAGGATGCTTTGGTGAATTCATCTGCTCATCTCATCGGGCAGGTAATGCCACATGATGATGGCGCTGGATATGGGGCATTGGACTCATCGGCATGGCTTGCGGAAATATCTGCAACTCTCCCTTGTGACCAGTGATTATGGTTGAAAAATGCCTTACTGGGCACCATATAATTGCTCACTAAGCATTATTAATATGATATTATTATTATTATATGATATTATCATTGATATTGTTAAACTAATGAGATATTATCAATCTTATCCGGTACAGCGCATGCTTATATTCTTGGCCTAGGTCAGGCCGCTTAGGGAAATATATGCGAACCGCAAAAAGTCTGAGTTTAGTGATGCTGATGATTCTGAGCACCTTGGTGGTACTGATACCGGCCGCGCCGAGTGCGATGGCGCAGAACGAAACCTCTGCAGGTGAAATAACCGGCACCGAAACTTGGACTGGGACTCATTCCCTGTCCGGCGATGTGAAGGTTGCGGGGGGGGCGACTCTGATTATCAACGCCGGTACGACAATCCAGATTCCAAATGGTACCTTCATCGAGGTCGAGGGTGCTCTTTGTGCTGGCTCATCCTTGTGCGGGGCGACACAAGCCAGCACCGGTAGTCCTGTTCGGTTTGTCTGGGGAAATCCGGCCAATGCATCAGCTACGGGGCGCTGTGGTTTCAACAGTGATGCAAAATGCGGTGAGGGGTTGGTGTTACGCAATACCGTCGATACCTCGAAGACAGTATTATCCTATGTCGAATTTGATAATGCATATGGCTATCCAATCGCCATTGGTGGCAGTGGTAATCCATCATTGGGGGCACTGATTTTCGATGGTGCGAGTGTCTCTGCCGATCACTTGAAATTCTCTGACATCAACACCTCGAATATCATCGCTGTCAATCTGGCAGCCCCGACTCTCACCGATAGCACCTTCGTGGTTGGAACCGATGGTGAGGGCTGGGATGCTTCGGCTATCCGTGCCTATGGAACTGGAACCGGGATTCTGTCGACCTTCACCATTCGGGATTCATCCTTTACCGGTTCCAATGCCGACGACTGTACCAGCCAGAGTGGCGGTCGCTCAGTACTGTTCGCTGAGGATTCTTATATCGACTTGCAGACCTTGTCAATCTCCAATAATGCATATGGAATGTTCCTATCGATGTCGTCTGGATCAGTAACGGGCTCTACCATCGATATCCAATGCAATGGAATTGACACTAACGGCTACAAATCAACTGGTTCAATTAATCACTGGTTGACAGTCACCAATAACTCCATCACCACGGCAGATGGTGCCGGCATGACCGCCTATGACGGTGCCAGAGTGAAATTCAACGATAACACCATCAGTGGTGCCGCAGAAGGTTCTGGAATCGGTGTTCGTGGGGCGACTCTATATGCGAAGAATAACGTAATCGGGCCTATTGCTGGTTGGAATGGTGTTTGGGTCTACGGCGATTCCTTTGATATCACACTCGAGAATAACTCAATCTTCAATACCACCAAAGAAGCGATTCTGATCGGTGAATATCATTATCAGGACACTGGTTGGTCGGTGCCGACCCCGACTAAGGGGAGAGCATACATTGTCAACAATACTATTCAAGGAAACCAAGGTACTTGTAACAGCGATAAGATGTACGGAGGCGACTTCGACTGCCCAGCCATTCACATCTTCATGTCCAGTGCGACCATCAATGACAATACCGTTACCACAAATAATGGCGACGGAATCCGCGCTACCGGGGCGATTATCAATGTCAATCGCAACAATATGGAAGTCGGTGATTTCGCCGTTCGGGCAACGGTCATGGACGATAATTACGGCAATAAATATGCCACTCTCGGGTATTTTTCAGAGAATACCTGGAGCGGCGCCAGTCAGGTCTACAATGTGACCGAATCAAGCATCACGGTGCAATCCGAATACATGCCTGACCCAGACCCCACATCGGGCGAACTCTATCCGGTCAACCTAGGTTGGTTGGGCGCTGAGTGTCCATGGGTGGCCGAAGAATGTATCAAGTTATCGAACTCCAAGTTGATGCCACCTCGCAATATGCCGGTGCAAATGTATATCACCAATAATGCCTCTGTTTTCCAATATGCAAATCTGACTAATTTTGATTTATCAAAGGCACATATCCAGAACCAGAATACCGCATGGGGGGTGCAGATTCAACGCGCTGAGTTGGTGCGTATGAGAACCATGGCCAATGGCGTTCATGTACCTAATGCAGATGTTATTGTCCAGGATAAGTCGACCGGGCGAGAGGTCTACAACATGACTACCGATATCTGGGGCTACACGCCGTGGTTTTCGCTCGCCAGTAACTTCCACATTGATACTAATTGGAATCACTTTGCCATCGATGCGGGTGAGGATTCCTGCAATGACGGTCTCGATAACGATGGCGATGCGGTCTTTGATGCTGATGACCCGGATTGCTACTCGGGTAATTCGCGTGAGTTATCACATTACTCGGTGACCGCTTATCGGGTTGGCAAGGGTAGTGCTAGTTTTGACATGACGGTATCAGGCCAACTTGATACTGTTGTGACTTTGACAAATATGGCACCAAGTGTCAAGGTTCACCAAGAGAATGAATCGACCTTCAAGCGGATAATTACCATTACCGGAGAGTCGTGGGATGGTGCTGCTGGTCCTTATTTCAGCGACTACGATGCCAATATCAAACAATTTGGACAAGTTGATGAAATACAGGTAAAACCTCCATCGGTAACAGATTGGGATAATGCTTATATCGCGGTCGACACAAGTGGTTCTGGCGGTATCATCAACAAGACCAACCACCCATGGAAAACCTGGTATTTTGAATGGGATATGGCGCAGCAGGCAGAAGATGACTATACCTTTGAATTCCGCGCTTATGACGGACTCGATTACAGTCCGGTTATGACCCGCATCTTCCAATTGAATACTGTTGCACCGACATTATATGTCGATACTCCCGCTAATCATTCTACCTTTGAGACGTCGGTGATCGTGTTTAGTGGCAGGGTCGTAGACCCTTATGGAAACGGCGCTGAAGACGTGCGTGAGAATGGTGCTGTTCACCTCGAGATTTCCGGCCCGGGGTATGCTGTGACAACATTGACTACCGGCGGAGCTGCGTGGACTTATGAATGGAGCACTGAGGGCAAGGTTTCGGGTGAATACAGTTTCAAGATATGGGCCAGTGATTCTAACTTCTGCCGCATCACCTATGATGAATGTGTGTATCGGGAGATTGTTTTGAATATCGACAATGATAATGACAGACCTTCGATTGAATTGAGCTCACCGCTACCCGATTCGTCGGGTCGCCTCAAGGCTAGTACCGATACTCTCATCGAGGGCTCGGCCCGGGATACTGATGGGCAGGTCACCAAGATTGAAATTTTGGTCGAGGATTTGCAAACCGGGCAGTATTTGACCAACGCCCCCGACCGGATTACGACCTTCACTAAAGTAGGGAATTATCAGTTGTGGAATGTCACTTGGGATACAACAACCCTGACCCACGATTTCCAATACAAGATTTCTGTTCGCGCCTATGATGGGTATGATTGGTCATTACCATCGAACATGACTTTCATAATCGATAACAAGGCTGAGAACATAAGGCCTGAATTCAATGGCTCAGCTTGGAGGGAAGATATAACCCTATTCTGCGATCGCGATTCGAGGGCGGAAAACCCTTGCTCAAAGGCCGAGGTCAATATGTTCGACTACTTCTCCGATGACGATGGTGATTTGCACTGGTATAGTTTTGAGGTGTTGAATATTCAGTGTGACCTATCTCAGGTGCAAATGATAACCGAGGATGATTGCAAATCCTTATTGGTGCCGAATACCCAAGGTGTATTTACCTATAATCCGCTCGATGCGATGGATTTACTCGGTGCCAACGCCGACCTGTCGCTAGAGAATGTCCAGTTCCGCGTAACCGATGCAAACGGTAGTGAAATCGAATCATTGCTGATGAATTTCTGGGTTTCCTATCTTGACTTCATCGCCGAGCGCAGCGATGGCGAGTGGAATGACCCGATAACCGAAGACAATCCGGCGATTTTCACCGGCCGGGCGCGCCCTGGTGAAGTAGTATACTTGCGTCTCACCGACGGCGGTCGTGAAATCAATCGCTCAACCGCGGGTAGTGACGGATATTGGAAGATGGAGGTTAGCGAGGGACAACTGTCGGGCAGTGGTCTGACCGATGTTTACTTCAAATATGGCGCATCAGAGATTCCTGTAACCCTCCAATCTGGTGAGTTTATCGAAGAATCCAGTGGAATGGTTCTCTATACCATCGGTGGAATTGTCATCTTAGCGCTATTACTTGGATTATTTGCCTTCTTCTTTGTCGAATTTGAAGACGAAGAGGATTCTGAAGAGCAGAAATATAGCGAAGAAGCAGTGGCTCCAGTCGACCCCTACGCGTGGGCCAAGGATAGAATCGAGGCCGAGGTCGTTCAAAGTGCCGTGGCGACAGCTGCACAGACCGCTCCAGCACCTCAGCCTGTGGCCGACCCCGAATATCCGGGTTGGCTGTGGGATCCCGCTACCCAGCAATGGGCACCAGACCCGAATTATCAAACACCTAGCCAATAGGCAAATTAGACTAAAAGGTTGAAGAATAATAGGGGGTGGAAACCATGGCTATACCTAAACCAGGAGTGCAGGAGAGGATTCTTCTGCACTTACGTGACTATGCCGATTATTCTAGTGCGGTCGAAGTGCCTTTTTCGCTTTCCCAGATGGGGATTGCCAACGCCGTTGCCATCGCCCGCTCTAATGTCCCGAGGGCAATCGCCACTCTCAAAGACGATGGTTTGCTGATTGAGCGGCAGGCACATGTGGTGGGGGTTTCACGAAAACGCAAGGCGTATTTCCTGACCGATGGCGGACTTCAGGTGGCAGAAGAAACCTGGGGCCGGTTGCAGGATTACTCATTTAGGGTGATTCTCTCTTCTGGAGATACCACATCTACTACCCTGGGTGAGGTTCATCAAGTGCTGCCGTTCACGATGCGTATCGTCGATGTGATTCGCTACGTCGATGACAATGGGGTGCTAGATGCCAGGGACCTTTCTGAAGATGTTATCGAGCGTGATTTATCGAAACATGTCGAGAAGCAATTGGTGACCTCACTGGAGGATTTACCGCGCTCAAGGTATTTCTATGGGCGCGAAGTAGAACTTGAGAATATGGTGCAATTACTTGAGGCCAGACCTACCACCTTACTCGTGCCGGGGATTGCCGGAATTGGAAAAACAACCCTTGCAGGAAAGTTGATCGAACGTTTCATGCATCGACGGAATCTATTCTATCACCGCTGCCAAGACTGGGAGGGTCAACGCTCATTCCTTGAGTCGATTGCTGACTGGTTAACCAATATCGGCGATACCGTGTTGGCGGATTACCTTGCCGCAACACCGGTTCCGCGACCTTCCGAGTCGGTTCGACTGATTACCGATGCCATCGCCAAATATCCTTGTCTGATGGTGGTTGATGACTTCCACAAGGTCAGTGATAAGGCTCTGCACCAAACCTTACAGGCATTGGCACTTTCAATAATGGATATTGAGGAACAGGTGGGATTGGTGATCTTCAGTCGTTCATATCGAGAATCTATCCCTACTAACGATGCCGAGGGAAAGATTGTCTCAATTCCGATGGAATTGACCGGACTTGACCAAGGTGCATCACGCAGTCTATTGCCAGCCTTTGGCGAGATGGATGAGGGGCAATTCCAGTATATCTACCACCTATCCAGGGGCCATCCTCTGGTCTTGGAATTGATTAACAGAGGGGCTCCGGCAACTGCGTTTCACGAAACCCTTGAGAACTATATGTCGGTTGAGATTTTCAATAAATTATCTGCTGAACAGAAGCGAGTACTGGGGGCCCTCTCGGTATTTCGAGAATCGGTTCCACTCGATGCCTTGGCGGTTCAGGAATTGAATACCGATGAACTTGATTCACTGGTCGAACAGGGCCTTGCTCGCAATGCCGATGGCGATACCTATGATGTTCACGACCTGATTCGCGAATTTCTGTTGCAGAGCATCGATGAGCAAACTGCGATTTCACTACACCAGAATTCGGCCGTCTGGTACCGTGCACAGAAGCAATGTCCGGAACGAGATTTGGAATTGATTCACCATTTGATAAAAGCGCAGCATAGTGAGGATGCGGCGGAACAGATCAAGATTGCCGGCCCCAGTCTGGTCAACGGTGGTCATCTGGAATTGCTCAATTTGATTGAGCAACTTGAATTGTCGGATGTGGATGCGACACTGTCTGCTCCGACGCTACAGATTTCCGGTGACATTCAGATTCTCCGTGGCCTGTTCGATGAAGCTGAGGAGACATTTTCCGAGGCACTCAAATATGCGAAAATGGGAGGTGACACCTTAGTCGAAGCTCAGATTCTCAGCAGCATGGCCGACATTCACTTCAAGCGCGGCAATAATGATGATGCTTTATCCATGCATCACCAGGCTTTGGATATATTCATCAAATCGGGTGACCCGATTTGGGCTGCGCGCACCTATCATAACCTAGGCTACCTGTATCGCCGTCGTGGCGATAGAGCCAAGGCGATGGAGGCATATTCGAATGTAGAATCAATAATCATTGATGGCGAAGGGTACGAGATGTGTAAGGCAAGAATCAATCTCGCCCGGGCTTATCTCGACCTTGGCGAGGTCGAATTGTCACGGGAACATGCTTTCAAGGCCCATGAAGAGACGGATTCATTGGGGGATTCATCACTCCACGCCAGGGCCCGGGCGGTATTAGGTCGCTATTATGCAAAGGTGAACGATGCTGACTTGGCACTTCACCACTATTCCGAGGCACTGGAGTTGATGGGTGAAGCCGGAGACCCACTGGCGCTGGTGGAAACCACATTACTTCTCGGCGAGGTCTTGGTCGATTCGGGTCGCACCGAGGAAGCACTGGAGCAATACCGAGAGGGTCTTATTATCGCCGAAGCAAACGATTTGAGAATGCAAATCGGAGAATTATTGTCCCGTCTGGGAGGTACTGCGCCTGACCGACAAAGACGTATGGAGTACCTCCAAAGAGCGTTGACGGTTTTCCGAGAGTTGGGCGCTAAATCGCGCATGCGCGATGTGCAGTTACTGGTGCACCAATCAATCATGGGACATTGAGCCAGCCTGATTATTGGATTCTCTCAAAGCAGGAAATTGAGGGATATTCATACCCAAGCGCAGTGGAAATCTCCAGCCTGTCTGATAAATTATCCTGCAACTAAGTCGAGAAGACGTTGCTAATTACCAATCAGGGTGGATGGTGGTGATTTTAGTAACCCCATCGCTGTGTATGGCCCAAATTGTATCCACACCTTGCAGGTCGATTTCACCTTGGTGGGTGGAAAGCCCAGACCCGGATAGTTGCACTGAGCGGTCATAGATATCGGCTGAATCATGCAACACTAAATCTCGTTCTCCAAGACTGATGGTAAGCGAGGCTTTTGAGGCTTCAAACGCGGTCAGGTGAACCGCTTCGGCATATGAGCAGTTATCTGCCGAACGACTGGCACGGTCGGCCCTCTCGATTGCCGAAGCGAGCCGGTCCATATTGTCCTGCAATGCCTCCTCATTCCACCTCTCACGGGTGGCGGTTTCAATATCCCAGGCCCAGATTGAGAACATCCCCAGTAATACCACCCCGAGCATGAAGGTGAATATATAGCCCAATTCTGTGGCAGCCGCACTTTCGTCACGCCTCAAGATACCGGGAATCACGATAGATCCTCCTGTGCCAGATGGTATAGTACACTTACCTGTAAGGTGAATTGAATTGGCTCACCTTGAGTGTGGTATACTGTTTCAGAACTATCGGTAGTGGGGTCGGGAACCCATCCCTTGTAGTCGTTCAGTGACTGTAATTGTTGGGGGAATGTAGTCCAGTCGGTAGAATAGGACAAATCCGCGCTCGCTCGTCCGGCGATGGCGATTCCATAAGGTCCGTCCCAACCGCGTCGCACTTCGTCTGCTATCGATGAAGCTAGTTGATGGCGTAGAATAAGGGTCAAATCAACCTCAACATCCGCACTTCCCGACACCGAGTCGCCAATTGGGAATGTCAATGGAACCGTGGTCGCGAATCGAGGGCCTGGCCCAGAGCGATCGGACGGAGAGCGAATTGCTGAGGCCTGCATTTCGGGATGATTGGTCAGCACCGCCCCACCTCGTGTCGAGGTCTCCATCCCAGTGATGCTGCTTTTGAAAGAATAGAATAGACTTGGCATGTGAAAAGCCCAAGCGGTTGCCCGGGCTGAATGTGGCTGCTCTGAATCGGAGCCATAGACACTGAGCACCATACTCGATGGGTGCAAGCCACTCCTCCAAGCTTCTTCGATTCCCCCAGCACCATGGTCAGCAACGTTTGACCACGGCAATTGAGTGGTGATCCAACCCGATGCCTGCATTCCGATGAATAAACAGCGCTGGGCGCCATCATGGGGGAAAAATGCCAAACCATCATCACCTACCGTTACAATAGCCCGTAGCGAATTGCCCGAAATCACCTCTAGGCGGAAAATCTCGGTATTATTGGGTGCGATCACTGCGGCATTCTCAGCATGAGTATTGCCACCGGAAACGTTCCATGTTGTAAGATTCCATTGTGATTCAACCCCCGCTACCTGTAGGGTCACTTCAGTATTGTCAACGCTGGTGGCTATCCTCGGGGTTGAGAAGTTGAAATATTGTCCACTGATTCTACCGGTATCGGAAGCGGCATGTATCGCCAAACTCCCACTCCTATCCAGTCCTGTATCATCGTTTCGTGGCATCCAATGGAGTTGAATCGCTGAATCAGAGCGCAATATCGGCGCCCCTAGTGCGCCGGCAGGTGGCCAATCTATACGTAGAATATCGTTTGCAGAAATCGTCAGGGCACCTCCTAGATAGCGAATCACAACCGCTTCCGGCCTCGGATTATCCAGTAGTAAAGTACCTAATCCAGCGGGTGGGAGGAATTCGCTGCCGATCAATGCCCCTGTGGTAGCTGGCCAGGGGGCATCACCACTTCCGCCGTCACCCCCTACAATCAACAGGCGGGCATCGGCACTACTGGATAGGCTCAGCGCGGTGGGTGAAGCAACCGTGAAACTTTTCGTCCATACCGCTCCTTCGGCGTAGAATCCACCGCCGGCGATGGCGATCTCGGAACTGGAATTACCAGCACCGCGCCAATCGATGCGCATTGTCTCAAGGCTGGTCAAATACAAGGTAGTCGTGCCGATTCCCAGTGGAACCGTCCAAGACCTTCCCCTCCCGGTTTCCGGTTCGGCAATCGCTGGTGGTGCTTCGGTGGCGCCGCCTTTTCCGCGCCAGAGGTAAACATCAACCGCGGTATTTGCGGACAACCATGATTCCCCTTCCATGCCCTCGAGCGGCAGGTCGACAGACCAGATTGAAGTCCCTGAGATTTTGCCTGAGGCGGATGAACTACCTTGACGAAGTTTCAATTCTATCGGTATCAAGTCCTCAGTGATACCAACCTTGGGTACGACCAGAACAGTGCCGGAAATATCCGGTAGGCGAGTATGGTGAAGTCGTTGTGGGCCGAGACGCAGATCATCCCAGCAAATACTCCCGACCTCTCCATGAGGGTACCTGAACTCAACTTCAGCATCCAGATTCAAGGCATTTCTCAGCCGCAGGCTCTGTCCTTCGCTCCAGGTCGCGGAAATCCAACTACCACCTCGCATGTAGTCCCATGCCAATTGACCCTCCAGTGGTTCGAGGTCGATGCTCACGCTATCACCCGGCATTCCTGTTTCTGCCAGCCTGACCGTCTGTATGGCATAACCATTCATCTGGGTAATCATTCCATTGCGCTCGACCGAGCCTTCCAGTTCCTGAATCACCGGCAGCATCGTGAACAGCAGCATCCCTATGAGTGATAGTACCCCCCCAAACAGGAGGACTGTGGCCACAGCCGCTGAAACCCCTTCTTCATCACGGCGCAGGTCAGCGTTCTCAAGCATCAACTCACCTCCACCCTTAGTAGGCCAATTTCTAACAGGATGGCCTCATCGCGGGGAAATAATCCGATTCCATCTACCCCTGAACTTCTCCCCCAAGGGGCGAATCCGAAGTAGGCTGAAGTATCGCCGGTGGCCTGATGAACCAGATGGTCACCAGTCCATAGTTCGGTGAATTGAGGATTGATATTGCTGTGCAATTGGTTATCTACGG
>JYMV01034316.1_pt1 | contig 26235 bp, 22 predicted proteins | sample 338911 | NCBI WGS metagenome assembly JYMV01 (sample SAMN03354496, study PRJNA234377) | hydrothermal vent metagenome | biome: Deep sea; feature: Hydrothermal plumes at the Eastern Lau Spreading Center, Western Pacific Ocean; material: Seawater | place: Tonga | collected 2009 | depth 2000 m m
GGGCTGATATGGTTTTGTCTGCCTGTCCTATTCGCCCTAGAGCATCCGCGGCGGCTAGGCTGACGCTGATGGATTCGTCTTGTAGCAAATACTTCAGTTTTCGTATAATTCCGTCATCCATGTTATAAGACATTAACCCAGTAATAGCCCAGTAGCGAACAGCGCTGTCAGAGTCGTCTAGACGCTCAATTAACTCGGTTCTGCCACTCTCACCTAGACGCGAAAGATCAGCTGTTTGTAGGATACGCTCGAGGTTCCGGCAATGGGCACCAACTTCGTAGTTTATCCCGCCGTACTGTTCCGCTCTGACGATCATTTCCGTTTCGTCAAATAGCCCCAAATCGCGAGTCTCAATCATCCACTCATACAGTTTTTTCCGCATTTTTCTAGCAATGTCCTGGTACTCCGGATCGTTAGCCAGATTATCTACTTCCTCTGGATCATTCTTAATATCATATAGTTCTTCAAACGGTTTTGAGTCCTGCCATATAAGATATTGTGAGTAATTCTCCGGGATGGGCATTAGAAATACACCGTCCGGGTCATGGATCTTTTGCTCTTCCGGCAGGCAGGAAGTCTCCCAAAAATCGCGTCCAGATGTACCTTCGGGCGGAATTTGTTTGAAGAACCCACCGTCGGGGTAAAATGAGGCGTAGGGGCGATGGGGAAGAAAATTTCGGATGTAGCGGTACTTTTTGTTTCTGACCTTGTCCAAACGGTCCCGAGCACTATAGACATATTCACGTGGTTCACACTTCTGCGGACCGAGAAACTCCCGGCCTTGGAAATGTTCAGGGCTTGTTATGCCAGCTAAACTCAGGAGCGATGGTCCCAAATCCATCAACATAACGAAATCGTCCACGACAGTCCCTGGAAGATCAGATGCTAGATGCTGATACTTTTCAGGAAACCGGATGATCAATGGTACTTGCAATCCGTCGTCGTAAACATGGGTTTTTGCACGAGGATAGCCTGACCCATGGTCAGCCCAGAAGAAGACAATCGTATCATCCGCCAGGCCATGCTGTTCAAGTTTGCTTAGGACATCTCCAACATGGTAGTCGACCTGAGTAATTGTGTCATAGAAGAGAGCCATTCTCTCACGGGCGAGGGGGATGTTGGGAACAAAACTCGGTATCGGGGCTTTATCAGGATCATGTAATTCCTTATCTTGCAACAGATTCGAACGTTGAAGTCGAACTTCCTCTGGATTCATTTTGAAAGTGCTGGCATGAGATTCACTAAAACTACAGATGGCGAAGAACGGTTTGTCATCTGTCCGGTCCTTCCATAGATCCTCGATATTTAGGTACTTCGACCATTCGTCCGAATCGATATACGTGTTAAGATCCGTATTTATCTGTGTGCTGATATAACCAGCCTTCATCAAGTAATGAGGTAGAAGATGCACGAACTCAGGTCGGATTGCGAAACTGCGGTGGTGTAACGTGCCAACAGTCGTTGGATGCATGGCCGTGAAAATGCTTGTACGAGAGGGCGAGCAAATTGGTCCCGACACGAAGGTGTTGGTATAACGGACTCCTTGGGCAGCCAATTTATCCAGATTAGGCGTTTTTGCATAGGTGTCGCCATAACAACCAAGGTGCCGAGCGCTCAGATCATGAGTATTTAACCATAAAAAATTCGGTCGTTCGTCTGATTTTACACTGCTCACCATAGTGGAACGATTTTCCATAATATAACCAGATTCTATTGGCTGATGTCCATCTCAGACTAAATTCTACCATCAGACCCTTTTCTAAATATTGGGTGCCATTACTTTAACAAAATCTTACTCCAGACAGGAACCTCTTTTTATGATGTTTGAAGCGCATATGAAAGAAAGAATATCATCGGTTATTTGCACCCAAATTGAAAAAAACTGAATTCTTTCTTCGCTAGTTTGGCGAGGACATAACCTTGGGAAAAAGAGATGAAACTAAATCATCTATTGCCTGAGCCGTCCCAACACCACCTAGGGATGATAGGGCCGCCCACGTTTCGTATCCACCTTGATCAATCAGTGCTTCGTCGGTACATACATAACCAATGTAACCGTTGGCTAAGCTTACCAGAAAGGTCGGCTCCCCCTTCGATGAAGACTTGATATCAAGTCCAATCTCGACAAAAATTTCGCCTGGTAGCGCCACGATAACAGCTTCTCCAAGTCTCAGCAATTGTACTGGAGCTGTCAGGTTCCGCGGTAATTTTGCCAAACGTTGACACTCAAGGGCATAAACGTCGACCAGTCCTGTGGGAATAGGTTGCCCAACAACCCAATTGAAAGGACCAACTTCATAATCGTCATAAGACCCGACTGGCACAGATAGGATTTTTTCCGCTAACTCTAAATCGGCTGAGGAAATCTCTTTCCTGGGAAACTCCAGTATATCGATAACACCATTTAACTCGACTGTTTCATGCATCTGCATGAACTGCATTTCGGTAATCAAGTGTCCAGCCAAGACATTAGCCATCTTTTCTGCTTGACGATGACCTTGATCTGTCCATTGGCTGCGACCGCTAAAATCAATATTGTTAATCTGACCGGAAGCCGCATTCCACAGTAGCGAGATACAGGTCTCACCCAAGTAACGCTTTAAGAGACGGTCAAAATGACCAAAGTAGTCGGCGGAAATGGCGCTTCCACTATCCGTTCCAATGTAGTGTAAAGAAAAATTAGCAACAGCAGAAATAGAAATCCCATTTTCACTTTCCACGTACATCATAGCGATCTCCGGATCAATGTCACCAACTGGTTCAACCAAATCCTGGTGTTTGATACCAGGGTTCATTTTTACAGTTCCATCCTTCATTCTCCAGCGTCGATAGAAAGCAATGCGATCTTCATCAACACTAGCAAAACCAATTCGAGCTGGTTGCAACCGCCGAATCGCTAGTTCGACTACATCCGCAATTTTGAGGTAGACCCAATCTATATAACTTTTATCTTTATTAACTCCAAGTAAATCAGCTACCGCCACGGCTGTATGGGTATGCGTGGCGTTAATCATGACATATCTCGCTGCAATACCACATCTTTCTTCGATCCGTTCCTTAGCTTGGTCAACTATTTCTTGAGTGACGACAATTAGGTCACACGTAACCATTGCCAAACGAACAGAACCATTATCTACAACTAAAGATTTTACTAATAATTCATCATCAATGTCCTCAGCATACCTGGGTCGAAAACCTCCTGGCATGGCTGTTCCTAATGGCGGTGTGATGTTTGTTGCTGCACTTCCGGCTCTGAGTTTATTCGGCATCTCCCCTCCTTCAACTATTATTTCAATTTCATTATATTTCCGATAACGCTGTAGATCGAAGAGAAATAATAATGATAAAATACTATACGGATCTCTAACCATGGAGACAAGGTTATTTTGCTTTAAACAGTTTCTTGACAAGTAAAAAGAGAATCCGTAAACTTTCTCAATGGTAAATTTAAAATAAGGCGTTGGTTGCAAACTGAAAATCATTGATTTAATCCTAAACTTGGGCTTTGGAGCTCCACTGTTCTCTGATGACAACAAAGTTGGAATTGATGTCACAGTTGCGATAAATGTTCAAACATCCTGATGGTTAGGTTAGTTAAGAAAGGACTTAAAAATGAATATTGACGGATCTCAAGTTGTCATGCTAGCGGGTGTCGGGCCCGGACTTGGTGCGGCTCTCGCACACCTGTTTGCCAAGCAGGGATATGCTGTCGGACTAATGGCAAGAAACACTGAATACATCAATCAACTGGAATCAGAGTTGGTAACCAGTGGGTATACGGCAACCGCCTTAACGGCGGATCTGACCAACTCAAATCAGGTGCGATCCGCCTTTTCTAAGCTTCGGGAACGTTTTGGCCCAGTAGAGATATTGATCAACCATGGAGGCTCGGCCTACTGGAAAGGAATTCTAGAGGTTTCTCCAGAGGAATTTGAACAGGTCTGGCGAGTCTCTGTTTTAGGTGCTTTGCTCTGTTGTCAGGAGGTTGTTCCCAATATGCAAAAGAAAGGGAAGGGGACTATCTTATTCTCTGGAGCAACATCTACTGTGCGAGGACGAAAGGGCGCTATTGACTTTAGTAGCGCTCAATTTGCCCGACGTGGACTTGCAGATGCTATGGCACGAGAACTATGGCCACAGGGAATTCATGTGGCCCATATTATTATTGATGGAGTGATTAATACTCCACGTGTCAGGAAACAACTTAAACCGGACCCTGATGAGCCTTTACTAGATCCAGCAGAAATAGCTAAGAACTACTGGCATCTAGTTCAACAACAACGGAATGCTTGGACCTTCGAGCTCGATCTGCGCCCGAATCGAGAGGCATTCTTTGAATGAACCTGTACTTATGTGTCAATGGAATGTTTCATCTTCTCTATCTATCAAATGCAGAGTGTGTCTGCCAGCAGACAGGTCAAAGGAGTTAGCAATTTCGCCATCTAACTCATACTGATCAGCTTCTTCACCAGAGACTGTGAAGTTGCAATTCTAGCTTCCCTTAAACCCGTTTGGCGTTGCACCAAAGCGAAAGCCAATAGCCTCAACAGAGAGATAAAAGCCACGGCCATACCTGAAAAATCCAATTTTTGCAGCCGATTAACAGCAGTTCGACTAAAGGCCAGGTACTTCCCAGTACAATTTTGTTGGTTGCGGATCTTTGGCCCCACTTTGTTCTATCCGTGTGTAGTTCCTTTCCTCGTAAATCAGCAAGATCAAGGTTAGAGATTACAAGAGTCGATGGGGAAGTTGCAGTTCCAGTGGTGAGATCATTTACAACTGGAAAGTGGAACCGTCCTAATCGGTCAAATCGTACTTCTTTGAATCCTTCATTCCTAGCATATATAAGACCATTGCACCAATCATTATCATAACAATTGAGAAGAAAGATATCATGCAAACCGCTTATCTGTGCTAGTTTCGATGCGTTTGTTGCACCACCATTCATTGGAACTCCAGCGTGAAACATAGTTCTACTTGCCCAAACTGCACCCACAACTGCAAATAGTTCCATCAATTTTTGAAAGAAAAACGCCTATGGCCGTTGCTGACATGACATGCCGTTTACGGCTGTAATCGATCTGCTCCATCCGTTAACCATTCTAAATCAAATTGATCAAATGAAATTGTTTCGTAAGGATTGCTTTCTCCTCGTTCGTACAGACAACATATCTGCTGTTTCGTATCCAAACAAAGGTCAGAATAAGCTGCTGGTCCTGCGTGTAGAACCTTGCCATTACTCCACGTTCGACACTCATCATAGCTAATCCGAATAGTCATTCTTTCTCTGTTCATACTTGCCGGATTTGAAAAAAGAATCCGATTTCTATGGTATGAAATTTTGTCTGTGTATCTAATCAGGCTAGCTTGGCATACAGGTTCAATCAGGTTTTCCTCCCAAGCCCCTTCTTGGAAACTGTCTCCTTGGTCATGACTCCATGACCCCACGCGACGCTTTTCACCAACATAGTTTCGGCTGTTCAAGTAAAGCAATCCGTCCACCGTTTCCACCACAGCACATTCATTAGTTCCATTCTGTGTGCTTCCGCCGATCTGCCATCTTTGACCGTGATCATCACTGTATATCACGTGCGAGTGATACGGATCTGTTTTTCGGTTGAGATTGACTCCGACCATATGATCACATGGGATCATGAGTCGTCCACTTCTCAGTTGGATACCGTGACATGGACCAGTTGCGTACCAGGTCCAATTATCAAGTTTCACTTTGGTAGTAATCTCCTTTGGATCTAACCATGTTGCACCATCGTCCTCACTCGAAGTTAACCAAACAGTCCTAGGCGCTTTTCCTTGGCAAATTAAGGACTCATGTCCATCCCCTAAATTCCTACAGAACAGCAACCAAATCTTCCCCGTTGATCGATCAATAACTGGAGCTGGATTTCCTGAAGTATCTCCATTGCCATGAACAACAACCTGCTGATCTGTCCAAGTGTCACCATCATCAAAACTTCGTTTAAGTAACAAATCGATATGTCCAGCATCACCACCACCAAACTTTCGTCCCTCACAAAAGGCTAGAATCGTATTGTCATTAGATCTAACTAGAGCAGGAATTCGGTAGGTATGATAGCCACCAGTGCCGCTTACAAAAAGATTCTTTTGTTCATAATACATGTTTATCCTCCTTTTAGAGTCGGCATATTCACCGCATCCGATCGGCGCAAGTGCATATGCCCTTCCATCGAGTGTGGGTAACGTGGTGTAACTGACGAAACCTCGCTCAACCGTAACAACAGCTCTTTGTCTAATTGCCATCCTGAACAGCCGACATTGGATCGAATTTGCTCAACTTTCGTGGCACCGACGATGACAGAGGTAATTGTATCTTGATCTAGAATCCAACGTAGCGCGACTTCGGCCATGCTTTTGTCCAAATCCTTGGCAATCCCATCAAGCGTCTCAACTGTCTGCTGAATTTGTGGTTTCAGGAAGTCATCCATGGTAGATTGTGTATAATTTAAGCGGCTACCCTCAGGTGGTGATTGATTTGGTTTATACTTTCCAGTTAAATATCCGGCAGCCAAAGGCCCCCAAACAATAACACCGATCTCCTTCTCTCTGCACAGTGGGAGAATCTCCTCCTCAATGTCCCTTGTCAGCAGGTTATATTTCGGCTGCAAACTCTCGTATCGCGCGAAATTCCTGGTCTCACTGATCCATAGTGCATCACATAACCGCCACGCATACTCATTACTGCAACCGATATACCGCACTTTCCCCTGATGAATCAAGTCATCCAAAGCTCGTAGCCGTTCCTCAGCTGGCGTTTCGCGATCAACATGATGTACTTGATAAAGATCAATGTAATCGGTCTGAAGACGTTGCAAACTGTTCTCTATTTCGGCGACAATATGCCGTCGTGAGGTGCCAGAATCGTTAATATCATGTCCTATGGGGTTAAAGACTTTAGTGGCAACAACCAATTTATCACGGTTCCCCTTTTCCCTAATTAGCTTACCCAAAATCTGCTCGGATCGGCCGTCTGCATAGCTATTCGCGGTATCAAAAAAATTGATTCCTGCCTCAATTGCCAGATTGAATATTTTTCTTGATCGGTTTTCATCTATTCCCCAATCATTAGTGCCAAACGTCATGGTACCCAGACACATCTCTGAAACCTTTAAGCCTGTTCTGCCCAAACAACGGTATTCCATATTCCCTTTTCCTTAGAAATAAGTTAGTATTGAATAAATTAACATGTTTTCATGTCAGTAGGTTGACTTCAACCTGTCATCTCACTTTAGAAATGGTGCTGCGATAAATCTACTCTAAACATAAAATCACCATGGCTATTGATTCCAATGACAAGAATAAAAAATTAGCGAATAGAAGACTGGGACGTACCGGATATCAGGTTACCTGCTTGGGGTTAGGAACCTATCGATTCACGATTGACTTCGGAATCCCTCGAGAACAATCGTTATCACTTTTGCATCGTGCTGTGACTCTGGGTATCAATTACATGGATACTGCACCTCAGTATGGGTCTGGTGAAAGTGAAGAATTGATTGGACGTGTCCTGCGGCAACATCCAGGTCAACAGGTTTATATTAGCTCAAAAGTTGGGAATCTAGGTGAAACAATTGTCAGATCGTTTGGGGCCGACGCCTATCGAAATGAAGACTGTATCAGACGGGTCGTCGAACATTCCCTCTGGTTACTGCAAAAAGACCATCTGGAGATGGTTTTTGTCCACGAACCGGAAATGGAGATTTGGGGCTGGGACGAAAAGACACTAGATGCCCCGGTGCTCCGCATTCTAGAGAAACTCAGGGATGAAGAGATGATCGGCGCTATTGGTCTTGGTAGCAATACGGTAGAATTACCCGGTAGACTAGCTGAAACAGGCCGCTTTGACGTAATAGAAATTGCTAATGGTTACACCCTTTTAGAACACAGGCTCGAAGAACGCATTCTTCCGGCAGCGCAGAAACACGATCTTGGAATTGTCGCTGGTGGTCCGTTTCGCGATGGTCTATTAGCTACCAAACAGTACGAAAAAGTCGAGACCCTCAGGAGAGATGCAAAACAAACCGGATGGCTTACAGAAAATACCCTAGACCGGCTTTACCTTCTTTATCGACTGAGTGACGAAACAAGTCTACCCATGTACGAGCTAAGCCTTCGCTACATCTTGGGTAATTTTGCCATCCATTCCGTTATTCCTGGAGCACAAAATCCGGCGGAAGTTGAGGCCAACTATCAAGCCGCTTTGAAAGGCCCCTTACCGACAGATATTCTGGATGCCATTAGAAAAATTCAGCATAAGACATCATAACAGCAAAATCTGTTTTGTGTTATCTATCAGAATTGAGCAGATGGCATAAGATTTGTCCATCGATCAAGACATTTCAAAACTGACCAAGTTGTTGTCAGTTTGCCTTGAGGCTGAACAGATAGAATATCTTCAGCCTCAAAATCCATTTGCTCTTTCACTTCTCTCTCACTAAGACCTCTGTTCCAGATGCGCACTTCGTCAATGTGACCAGACCAATATTCCTTTTTACCCCCGCCGCCCGCGTCGACAATGTTGCCAATCCCAACCGGATCCTCAATAATATTGATTTTCCCCTTTGCTGGTTTTTGACCAACTTCAATGCCTTTCAGATATAAGACCATTTTCCTGCCATCATACGTTCCGGCAACATGAGTCCATTTTCCAATTTCAGCGATAGGACCGACGATATGCTGCCACCCACCCATGTTGAGGGAAAACCGGTAGGTTCCTGTTTTATCGGTTCGAATATCGTAAGAAAACGTCGTTTGACCTAAAACATTAGTTGGTGACTTGCCGATAATAGTTCACCAGTCATTCAACAATTCTTTACCAGGATTAACCCAGGCCATCATGGTAATCGCAACCTCGATGGCCAGACTTTCAGTAGTGGGCACAACTACTTGATCATCAACTGCGTCAAAAGCCAGTGATTGGCCAAGTTTACCTTTTCCCCATTTTGGTTTTCCAGAAACCTTGCCGTGGTTCCGATGTACTGATAGGTCCTTAATTTCTTCTTCGACTTCCTCATCAAACGAAAAATACAAGACTAGCGAGTCTTCCTGAGCTTCAATAAGCACAGATAAAATTGTTAGACTTACGGTCAACAGGATTAACAACAAGGGCTTCACCTTTGGTCTCTTTTTTTATAGCGAGGTTTTTGATTTCCTTCACAGGGTTACATAAATCTTCTGTTCGTTTTTGATACTAAGATCTAGAGATTCAATCCTCTAACCCCTTCCAAAACGTTCATGGGGTTTGATTTTCAGATCCGGGAGTTTTTCCCAATAACGGGCAGTAGGGGAGTCACGCCAATCTGTATCCAGTTTATCCCAAGAAAATGGTTCGCCCAACCAATTGAAATGCGGTTGTAACCATCCTTCTGTGATAACATGACTTTCGCCTGCATACCGAAAATCGACTGACAAACGAAGCACATCTCGTGTATGGTTGTTGGCAGCAGCATGAACGGTCAGGGACTTAAACAGCAGTAGATCCCCGGTCAGGTAGTCTGTCTGTAGCCAATCTAGATTAGAATCAACAGCCACTATGTTTCCACCTGGTCCTGGTGCTGGGCGAGGAACGAGAAAACCAGCCTTGTGGCTTCCGGCTAATAATTTCAACCCCCCTACTGCTACTGGAACATCACCCAGCGGTGCCCAACAGGATATGATCTCCGTAGAGCCTCCAACATAGAGCCAGTCCTGATGCGGTTGTGTGCCACGCTCATTGTCACGAGGAAACACAATCCGGGCAATTGTCATAGGTAAAGCAAAAACCGGCTCCTGGAAAATATCTTCCATAATTTTGTGAACACGATAATGAAGTTTCAACCGATGGAAGGCTTCCAAAGACTGTACTTTTGCGTATACCGGGCGCCATTCTTCCTGTCCTTCAAGAACCGGGGGGTGATCAGTCAAACCATCCATTAAGTTAGATTCGTCAAGTAACCAACCAACTTCCTGACAGAATTCGAGGATTGATCTTCTCAGGTCTAAAACCTCATCTTTAGGTAGAATATCCCTCAGAAACAAATAACCGTCATCGCGCAATCGCCGACGAAGCGTTGGCGGATCATCAAGCAGGTGGTTGGATTCAGCGAAGTATTTCATCGATTCTCCTTCGGAAACGACTTAAAGTTTTTTTTCAAACTTTGGATGAACTTCAACATCATCCAAACTCACTTATTATACTCTATAAATTCTTTATAATAATAGGAAATAAGGGTAGTCCACGATAACATCTTAACATATTATATTGCAACATCTTGCGATATTGAAATTTGGGATTTCATAGCTTTATTTCAGTTCAACAGAATTGTGATATTGTCCATACATTCAGGTCATCTAGGAGTTAATAATTTGCAAAATCAGACCCAACATTCATTCATTACTCAAACTACCAAAACTGTTAAATTAGGATACCTTCTCTTTCTACCCAGCGATTATAAAAAAAACACTGACCAAAAATTTCCGCTGATTATGTTTCTACACGGGATGGGAGAGCGTGGTGATGATAACCTGAACCTGTTAAAAAAACATGGTATCCCAAAAATAGTTGAAACGACCCCAAACTTCCCATTTATTGTGGTTTCGCCACAGTGCCCTGACAATTCTTGGTGGACGATGGAAATTGATGCCTTGAAAGCATTACTCGATGAAATCATCGATAGTCATTCCGTCAATCCGGATCAAATATACTTGACTGGATTAAGCATGGGAGGATATGGGACATGGAAGTTGGCAACAGAACATCCCGACTATTTTGCTGCCATAGCACCTATTTGTGGGGGCGGTGATCCTGAGAAGGCAGAGCAGATTAAAGATATACCTATCTGGGTGTTCCACGGTGCCAAGGACTTAGTTGTGACATTAGAAAAATCAGAAGAAATGGTCGAATCTCTCAAGTTGGTCAATGGAAACGTGCGCTTTACGGTTTATCCTGAAACCGAGCATGATTCTTGGACGAAGACTTATGATAATCCTGAGCTTTATGAATGGTTCTTTCAACACACACGGTTACGGAAGCAATGATCGATTTTCAATATAGAAAGGTTGGTCTGTTCTATGGTTAATTTAATTGTTTATATTGGTAAGGTTCTCTTTGAGAAATAACCAAGCATTTCTTGTCTTGCTTTCGTCAGTAATGGGAAAATGGAACGATTTTTAAAGGAATGAGCAATTTACAGGAAATCATCTACTGAAAAGAATCCTCTTAAAAATAGTAACTAAACAATCTATATTTAATGTTTCGCTGACAAGGAAAAGGCTGCAACTGTAGAATTCATTCCTACCAGCAATAGACTAATCTAGTCAAAAATTAGAACTGACTTTTGGCAACGCTCTACATAACAGCAAGTTCATCCTGCAATTCGACCGGTGTTGCAGCCCTTCATGCTCCGAGTCATAATTGTGTTTATGTTAGCCTTGGCTAAAGCTACTTTGAAGATCGCAACTTCATCCAGAACCCTTTTCAAAAGGGTGTAGTGTGCCAATTTATTCCCCATGTTGTATTTATCACTTGGTCTGTATTTATCTTTATCTTCAAACTTTCCACCCATGTAGACATCATGGTCTTTTACAGAATCCACCCCCTGGAAAGGCGAAAACACAGTGATGCCATTCATCATCACATACATTATTTTAACCACCGGCAACCTCAATTTGAACAAAAAACCGTATTTAAGTTTGATTAATTTGCGACATTATAAACAGGATTGAATTTCTGTCAACGAAAAGCACTAACTCAGATAATATTATCACTATCAAATGACCAGTTTATGTTTACTTGACAAAGAAAATCGATTTTCGTACAATGCGACTACCAACATTAACGGGGAAAGAATTCCATGAAATTAGCGCTTCAATCGCGCGATTTTCCAGTATGGCAGGGGGTTGTATCGCTTGAGCCAGCTGACGATTGGATCAAACCGTGGCGAATACCGTATCAGTCACAGAATCTATTCCACCCTCAACTGTGTATTCGAGCCGCCATGCCAGCGGGTGTGCGGATTACTTTTCGGTCCGATACTAGCTACATTGAGGGACAAATTGAACCACAATCGGAAGAAAACCAGATAGATCTATACTGTGACAAGGCATTTATCGCATCAGTCAGTTTGAAGAAACAGAATAGGTTTTTATTTACCAATTTGCCAAGTGGTGAAAAGCTAATCGAATTGTGGCTCCCGCAGAAAGGAGAATTCCGGCTCAAAGTTCTTGAAATGTCCGACGATGCTAGCTTGGAACCTATCAAAGACAGTCGACCCCGTTGGATTACCTATGGCAGCTCAATCACCCAATGTTCTGCAGCTGAATCGCCGAGTCAGACATGGCCTGCAATTGTGGCACGCCAATCAGAGCTTAATCTAACTTGCTTGGGATTTGGAGGGCAGTGCCACTTGGACCCAATTATTGCTCAGGTAATTAGGGATCTTCCAGCCGATTTTATCTCCATCTGTGCTGGGATCAACATCTATGGTGCAGCCAGCTTAGGAGCGAGATCGTTCCGCCAGGCTATCATCGGTACAGTTCAGACTATCAGGGAGCAACACGTGGACATTCCGATTGTCTTGATCTCTCCTATCTATTCGCCATCTCGTGAAAAGACGAAGAACGCGGTGGGATTCACGCTTGAGGAGATGAGACTTGAGGTTGCGGCGGCCGTTGAGGATTTGAAGGCTTACGGTGACAGACAAGCGCATTATGTGAATGGGTTACAGATTTTCGGCGCCGATCTGGTTGAGATGCTACCGGATCAACTGCATCCAAATGCAGAAGGGTATAAAGCATTAGGTCAAAATTTCATTCAACAAATTGCGAATAAATTCTTCGTTAAATGATAGGTCAATCAAGCATACGTAGATTGACGGAAATCTTTTCTTTTTCAGATTCTAGTTCAGCTTTACGTTCGTATTTCTGATTAATAACCTCTTTCGGTGCACGTTCAACGAAATTTTTGTTAGCCAGGGTCTTCGTCACGTTATCAAGTTCTAAAGTTGCTTTATCCACCTTTTTCTGCAGGCGATCCCTCTCCTTGTCAATGTTAATGACACCCGCCAACGGAATATATACAGTCAAATCACTAATTACTGTAGTAGCAGAAGATTTCGGTCTCTCTTGATGTTCAGCTATTGAGACTGTTGCAAACTTTGTAAATGATCGCATGTTCTCTTCAAGATGTGTCTCCAAAGTTTGCCGTGTATCTGCACTTGGTGCTTGGATCAGTATTTCGATCTCACTTGAAGGGGGAATATTCATCTCGCCTCGTACACTCCGAATCTCGTCGATAACATCCATGATAACTCCCATTTTAGTTTCAGATGCCGAATCTTTGAGGTTCTGATTCGACTCCGGATATGGTGAAATGGTGATACTTTCTCCCTCAACAGGTAACAGTTGCCAGATTTCCTCGGTTAAAAATGGCATGATGGGATGCAACAGGCGCAATGCTCCATCAAGGATTTCGATAGCAACTGTTTGAGCTGTGTGTTTAGCAACCGGATCATCCGAATAGTAGAGTCGTTGTTTTATCATCTCCACGTACCAATCACAAAACTCATGCCACATAAACTCATAAATAATGTGTGCTGCATCACGGAACCGAAATTGTTCAAAAGCATCGTTAATATCCTGCACTGTTGTGTCAAATCGACTGCGGATCCACTGATCAGCTAGTTGCGGGTGAATTTCAATTGACGAAATTGGATCATAGTCTTCCAAGTTCATCAGCAAAAACCGCGATGCGTTCCATACCTTATTGGCAAATCGTTTACCAGCTTCAATCTGGTATTCTGGCAACGGCATGTAAGGGCTGGGAATGGTAGAGTAAACAATGGCAAACCGAAAGGCATCCGCGCCGTACTTTTCAATTATTTCTACGGGATCGATAGTATTCCCACGGGATTTACTCATCTTTTTCCCATGTTCATCAGCGACAAGTCCATGCAAGTAGACCTTTTTGAAAGGAACATCACCTGTACATTCCAGACCAAGCATAATCATTCGCGAAACCCAGAAAAAGAGAATATCCCAACCCGTAACTAGCACCGAAGTTGGATAAAAAGTTTTGAGAAGATCTGTATCTTCGGGCCACCCCATGGTTGAAAAAGGCCAAAGCCCTGAACTGAACCAAGTATCTAAGACATCTTCATCCTGCTGGATATTTTTCGACCCGCAATCAGAACACTCATCCGGAGTATCTACGGCACAGGTGATTCCATGGCAATCATCACAATACCATATCGGTATCTGGTGCCCCCACCACCGTTGACGTGAGATTGACCATGGCAAGATATCTTCCATCCATCGATGAAAGCGTTTAGTTTCGCGGTCAGGAACAAAAGTAATTCGGCCGGCTTTAGAGGCTTCAATAGCACGTTCGGCCAAAGGTTTTACATTCACATACCACTGAGGCGAAATGTAAGGTTCAATAATCCGATCACATCGATCGTGATGACCAACAGCATGCACGTGATCGACAACCTTGAGTAGTAATTTTTGGTCCTGAAGATCTTTGATCAATGCCATCCGACAGTCAAGTCTATCCAAAGAGGCGTATTTTTCACCCGCATTTTCATTCAGAGTTCCATTCTCATGAAAAATATTGATTGTATCCAGATTATGTCGTTTACCAATTTCATAGTCATTTGGGTCATGTGAAGGTGTAACCTTAAGCGCTCCTGTTCCAGTTTCCATATCAACATACTGATCAGCAATGACTGGTAATTCACGTCCAAGAATCGGCAGAATAGCAGTTTGTCCAATCAAATGCTTATACCGCTCATCTTTTGGATTAACCGCAACCGCGACGTCTCCAAGCATCGTTTCGGGACGCGTAGTTGCTATGGTCAAGAATTCGTCTGAATCCTTAATACCATACTTGATATGATAAAAATTACCTTCAATTTCAATTGGGATAACTTCTAGATTCGACACGGCCGTCTGGCAATTTGGACACCAGTTAACCATGTAATCCCCACGATATATCAATCCGCGTTCGTAAAGTTTCACAAATGCAGTTCTAACTGCTCTAGATAGTCCTTCATCAAGTGTGAACCGTTCACGCTCCCAATCACACGAACTACCGATCTCTTGTAGTTGACCGATAATACGTCCGCGTGACTCATTTTTCCATCGCCACATTCGATCGATAAAATTCTCACGTCCAATTTCCTGTCGGCTGGTACCTTCCTCAACTAATGTTCTTTCCATAATCAATTCCGTCACGATACCAGCGTGATCTGTACCCGGCATCCAAAGTGTATTGCAGCCTTGCATCCGCTTCCAGCGGATCAATGTATCTTGGAGTGTATTATCCAGCGCATGTCCAGTGTGCAAACTGCCAGTGATATTGGGTGGTGGAATAACAATTGAAAAAGGAGTATTGGTAGACTTATCTTTTGCACAAAAGTAATCTTGCTTAAGCCAGAATTGATACCATTTTTTCTCGATTTCTTGGGGTGAATAATTCTTCGGAATATCCGTCATCATTCCATTTTTCCTTAATCTAAAACTGAATATTTAGACTATAATAAAGTATCTCAGAAACTTTGCCAAGCAGGTTATTGAATTGAAAAAGCTCTTCTCGATTAATAAAACGAGAAGAGCTCAAAATTTATGATCGAGCATGTCTAACCTAACCAGAAATTAGGTTCTCAAGTGTTTTAATAGCTGCATCGCTATCAACACCATCAGCAATAATCTCCAACTCATCACCTTCATCAGCTACCAGCATTATGACACCCATAATACTTTTAGCATTGGCTTTCATCAATTCTTTCTGAAGAGATATCTTGGACTCAAAGCCCTTGGCAACATCTGCGATTCGATTCGCTTTTTTTACATCGATTCGCATACTGACAATTATATTTTTTTTAGCCACCATCGATCTCTATGATAAATGTTAAATATTGACACAATCTAACGCATCTGATACCTAATTGGATTCAAGCTGTGTTTTTCTTATTAGATAAAGTATCATTCAACTCACTATTCAGATTCTTAGGTGCGTCAATGCCGAACTTTTGGCTTAATAGATTTGCAGCTGCGGTTTCAATCAAATTTGAGATATTTCTACCAGGTGCTACTGGTATTGTAACTTGATCAATATCTGTCTCATGAAAGACATAAGACTCATTACTAAATCCGGTCCGGTCATATCCCCGGTTCTCATTCCATTCCTCAAGAAATACAACTAACTCAACCTGCTTCCTGTCTCCAACAGCGGTTACCCCAAATAAGGAAACAACGTCAATGATACCAAGTCCACGAACTTCAATGTAATGCTTAAACAATCTTGATCTCATGCCGAGAACACGGGGACCAGCGACTTGTTTGAGCAGAACGGAGTCATCCGCAATTAGGCGATGTCCTTTCTGAATTAACTCAAGGGAACATTCACTTTTACCGATACCGCTCTTGCCTAAAATCAGAACACCGATACCAAACACATCTACTAAATTTCCATGAACACAGTCAGCGGAACCCAATTCGTCTTCAAGAAAGTGGAGTAATCGAACCGTGAAAATCGTCGAAGTCAGAGGTGTCGATAAAACCGGAACTTGATACTGACCTGCCAATGTCTTAATCAACTCTGAAACACATAAATCCGAAACGAAAATTAGACATGGGATCGTGTATGAAAAAAACTGGGATAATACTTCGAATTGGTCGGATGAAGAAAGCTCCTCAATGTAGGCAACTTCACCTTTTCCAAAAATCTGCACCCGATCAGAACCAAAGTGGTCATAGTACCCACACAAAGCAAGGCCTGGACGATTCGAATCAGCCGAGATTATTTGACGATTTAATCCTTCTTCACCAGCAATAAGATCAAGTTTAAGATCTTCACTAGCATATCCAATTAGATCCTGAACAGTGATATGATGTGCCATTTCCAGGTGCTAAATTCCACCGATCTGCTTTTGTGACCGATTTGCACGATCCAATCTAATCCCACTTTCGCCGTCTTTTACTCGACGAGAGAATTCCAAGTTGTTCCCGATACTTAGCTACTGTCCTTCGTGCAGCATGAATACCCAGCTCTCTTAAAGAATCTGATATTGCTTGATCACTTAATGGCTTTGCCACATTTTCCTCTGCAATCATATGTTCAATTTTATCCTTCACTGTTGTAGTCGATATGGTTCCGGAGTCGGTGTCAAGTTCGGCGCTAAAGAAGAAAGATAGTGGATAAATCCCTTGAGGTGTCTGCACGTATTTGCTACTTGTCGCACGACTTACCGTCGATTCGTGTACACCCACACCATCAGCAATTTCACGACGCACAAGCGGCTTAAGTCCGTTAACTCCCTTTTCGAGAAAACCTGCTTGAACTTCAAAAATAGCCTCAGTAATTCGGGCAAGCGTCTGTCGCCTCAAATCGATGTTCTTCAGCAAATCAATCGCTTTATCTCGATAACTTTCAAGGAACTTCTTTGTCTGTTTATCAAGTTTCTTGAAATCATTAAGCATCATGTCAACATAAAATTGATTTAAACGAAGTCGGGGCATCCCACTATCATTCACAATAGCTCTGTACTTCCCCTCAACTCTCTCTAAAGCCACATCAGGAATAATAGATCTTTCTGAAGCACTCTGCCCCTTACTAGATGACGGCATAAAGCGCCTTCCCGGAAACGGATCAAGCGTGCTAATAACATCACGAGCAGCTAAAACCTGATCCGTTTTGACGTGAAGAGCTTGCGCAAGCTGACGGATCTGGTTCTGCTTAAGAGCATCAAAATGCTTAGTAATGATATCTGTCACCAAAGGATTATCAATACCATATGCCTTAGCTTGCAGGAACAGTGTTTCCTCAGTCGTCCGAAACGGCACACCAACAGGTTCAAATTGTCTTTGCATAAAAATCAACACATCTTCAACATCTTCAACTTCACAACCAATTTGCTTAGCAATTTCCTCAGTTGGGTTCAACACTTTCGATTGATAAGTGTTACCATCATCAATTGGGTCATAGATTGCAAGACACCCATCCTCATCTAAGTTACCGATAATTGCAACACCTATCTGATGCTCACGCTCAGACAGTGTGATTATATCAATTTGGTTCAACAGAGAATCCTGTAAAGACCAGTGACTTTCAAGATCTTGCGGTCGACCATCAGTCTCAGAGTATTCAAATGCAAGTCTCTCACTCGGGGAAATACTGTCATCTAAAAAATCTTCCCAACCGAAGTCCGGTTCCGGATCACTGGGTTCTATCAGTTCCTCTGCTACTTGAGAGGAATCTATATTCTCTTCGCTGCCTTTATCAACATTATCTATGCCTGAATTTGTTAGTTCCTCTAATTCGGAACCCTGTTGATCTAGCTCTTCCTCTGAGCCTTCATCCAAAAAGGGATTTTCTTCTAACTGCAGTTCCAAATGCTGAGAAAGATCCAAGCGGGACATAAGCAACATCTTGACCGCTTGCTGCATTCTCTGGGACAGTTTAAATTGAAGCTTTTGTTCAATTTTTTGGCTGATTGATTGATTTAGTCCCAGATTCATTATCCTGATTCCTATGTTACTTCAAGTGTTACATCAATGACGGCGAAGTTCAAAGTGGCTGCCAAAATAGCTTTGACGAGCAATTTCATTGCCGATTAACTCTTCTGGAGAACCAGCTAATGTAATTCGCCCATCAGTGATAAGGTAGGCCCGATCAACGATTTCAAGCATCTCTGCCGCATTGTGATCGGTCACTAGAACACCCAGATTCCGGTCGCGCAGATGAGAAATGATTTGCTTGATGTCCTGAACAGCAATTGGATCAATTCCAGAAAAAGGTTCATCTAAAAGCATAAAAGACGGATTGGCTGCCAAGGCACGAGCGATTTCCGCTCGACGACATTCGCCACCAGAAAGAGTGTAAGCTTTACTCCTTGCTAAATGAGAGATGCCAAGTTCGTCCATCAATTCTGTTTTCCTTTTGCGGCGCACTTGTTTATCACCATCCATTACTTCTAGTACGGACTCGATGTTTTCTTCAACCGTCAACTTTCGAAAAATCGAGGTGTCCTGAGGGAGGTAACCAATGCCAAGCCGCGCACGTCTGAACATTGGAAATTTTGTGATGATCCGACCATCATAGGAAATCTCACCCACATTTGGTTTGATTGATCCCACAATCATGTAAAAGGTTGTCGATTTACCTGCGCCATTTGGCCCCAATAACCCGACAATTTCACCTGTTTCAACTTCAACACTTACATCGTTAACAACGTTACGCCCTTTTCTAGAATAACGCTTTACAAGACCATGTGTTTTCAACTTAATAGACATATCTTCGCAGATTAGCCTTTAATTATTCTGATTTATTGGACGACGCATTACTGTCATCCTTACTGTTACCACTAATCCGAACACGAAACTTCACATCTCCTTTTCCAGTTCTTTTTCCAGTTCGCCGATTAAACATAAAGTGTTTCGCTTCCAACCGATCTTCATTTTGTAAGACCACGACATCTTCACTAAGTTCCACAATATCCTCGACATGATCAATAATTGCATGCTTACAGGTGGCAAAAATATCCTGATCGCGCATTTCTACATTGCCAACAGCAACTGTTTTTTTATATTCTCCCGTTTCCAAGTCACGATGAAGCGTAACCTTATCAGCATTTAGGAATCCCCCCGTCTGCCGAATTCGGACTGCGCCAGTCAGAATAGTGAGACCTGTTTCCTCATCTTGTTCAAAGAAATCTGCATGTTCACAAACAATCATCCCCTCTTCTTTTTGATTATCCTTTGCCTCTTTTTTTTGTTTGCTCGCAACAGTTTTTTCACCTTCAGCAATCAATTGGCAAGGAATCGAAATCAAGATAAAAATAACGTAGATCGAAATTAAGGTTCCGAGCACTTTGTGATGAACGACGCCTCTTGAATTATAAATTGGTTTCATCAATCTTTTCATCCTTTGGATAAAATTTTGCGCGTACCTGCTTCATCTGGACAACCTTTAGATCAGGATCGCCTGTTGTTTGATGCCCAAATATCACCGAGTCACCACGCACAATCCTCGATTCGTTTGGTGCGTAAAGTTTCTCTTTGTCATTGAGCCAGTGAAGTTCATCTGTAAACATTTTCCCATCCTGGCTAACGGCAATAACATCCTCAAAAACCTTCACATCCTGGTTGGATTGGATAAGCTCACCGTGTTTACCTGTTACAGTTGCCGCGAGTTTCCCGTTTTGAAATATTTCCACTACTGGACTGCTAACATAAATTATACCTAGGCGGGAAGTGGCAGAGCGTCCTACAAGCTTCCACTTCAACACACCTTCCTCAGCGTGACTGGTGGAAAACCTTGTTAACTGCTGTTGCGGGATATCTTCCAGATTCTTTCCGACAACCTGATTCTCTCCTGTATTACAACCTGAGCAAACAACAATGAATGCCAACACCATCACCAAGATTAGGCTAGCGTGTTTTCGGTTGTGTCTTCCATCGATCATGCATCCAAATCCATTGTTCCGGATAACGTCTAATATAAGATTCAATTATCTTTGTAAAATGCTGTGTATTAACAACCAGATCCGATTGATAATCACCAGTCTGCTGCAAATTCAAAGGAGGTTCTACCACCAACCGATGTTTATCGTTTGTCTGCCGGATGATGAACATTGGCAAAATCGGAGATCCTGTCTTAAGCGCAATGGCGACGGGACCATACGGCGTATAAGCAGAAAGATTAAAAAACTGGACAAACACACCTTTCGTTTTGGTATCTATGTCTGCCAAGATGCCAAGCAATTCGTTGCGATTGAGACAACTCAGTGCTTCACGTATTGATCTATCCCGATTAAGACTAATGTAACCTGCTTTTTTACGATGCTGATGAACAAATTGATTCAACCACTTCGACCTTAACTCACGCGTAATTGCTCTGCCTTCATAACCATTTGTCGCCAGACTCACTGGGAGAAGTTCCCAGTTTCCCAAGTGACCCGATACACCAATCACACCCTTTCCTTCCCTCAGGGCACAATCGATATGCACCTTGCCTTCAATGGAAATATCATTCTGGACCCACTTTTCCAAACGCCCTGAAAATTGCAGAAATTCAACTAAGTTTTTCCCTACGTTCTGGTAGCAACGTTTGGCAATTTTTTGGGCTTCATATCTGTCTACTTGAAGACTACACTCAATATTATTGATCGCACGTTTCCGACCTTCTCTAGACAATATTGCTATTAACCCACCAACTATTTTGCCGACAATCATCGATGAGTTCCGAGGTAGCAGAGACACGAAACCGTTAAGAAACCACGCAATAAAACTGTACAGAGAATCTTTGAGAACACGTGATTGACGAACTGCCATCATCTTAGTTAGTGTAGCAGATTGAGCCCAATCATTACAAGGCGAAAGCCTAATACTAAATTCCCTATATTACTTTAAAAAGTATAACGTCAACGGGAGTTACTAGAGAACTTAAGGTAGAAGACTATACCGAATATGATATAATGTTTTTGCTATATATGGAGTATACGGGAAAGTTGTTTTCAAACGTGTAATTAGTCTGAAAGTATCTATATAATAATAGATGAATCTGCAAAAATTTATCAGAAATCATGTAGAGTACAGAATAGATCCCCTAACTTCTGGGCAATCTAGAATAAACCCGAAAAGAGCCAAGAGAGCCAAACAGACCGAAAACAACGTCGAACAGAGGGGAATCATCAGTAGATCAAAAACCCAATGCATATTTTGTCCTAATCAAATAGAGAAACAGACAACAGAGTTCCCGACAGACATTTGCCAAACAGGTAGAATCAAAGAAGGGGAAACAACAATCTTCCCCAATTTGTATCCATTCGCTGAGAACCACGCTGTCGGGGTAATCACAACCGAACATTTCCTCGATCTGGATCAATTTACAGAGGAATTACTTAAAGACAATTTAGTTGCAAGCAGAGACTATATTCTATCAATCAATGCTAATAATCATAAAGCAAGGTTTCCCACTTATATCTGGAATTATATGCCGCCATCTGCTGGAAGTATAATCCACCCACACGTCCAAATTATGGTAGACACTGAGCCAATACCAGAAATTAAGAAATTTCTACAAAAAAGTAAAAAATATTTCCAAAACAATAAGAAGAATTACTGGCAGGTACTGGTCGAAGACGAAAAAAAACTGGGACAGAGATACATTGGTGGAAGCGATATGCTAGCATTGATTGCCAGCTTTGCGCCGAGAGGTTTTAATGAAGTTCAATTTATTTTTCAAGGTATTAGTTCGCTCTCTGAATTAACCCTCAAGCTAATAGACGATTTTGTTTCTTGTTTAGTAAAGCTCTTGAATGGTTACAAGGAACTGGGAGTTGGTGCTTTTAACTTAGTTACCTATTCTAGTGCAGTAAACCAGAATCACGAGTATTACTGGTTGAATATGAAGCTCATCTCTCGTCCGTTTCCAAAGGGAGTCTATACCAATGACACTGGCCCTATGGAAAGGTTGTATGATGTCTGGGTAATTGACACACTACCGGAAATGGTGGCAGAAAAGTTAAGAATCCATTTTTAAACCTGATAGGCATAACATCAACATGGTGAGGACTACAGTTACAACAGGGTAACGAAACAGCCCTATGCGAATCAACTTGTTTCACACCGCTCCCCAAGTATGCCGAACGAAGGAAGTCGCTTTTTTAAAGCCTTCGCATCCCGTGTGGCTTGCCTCCTCAACGCTAAGCCAACCATCAAAGCCACCGTGCTTCAAAACAGAAAGCACCTCTTTTATCGGAGACACGCCGGTACCAACAAGCACAGGCTCAAAGGAATTCGGGGCGCGAATATCGAACACATGCACAGTGACTACTCTTTCCTTAACGACTTTGAGTAACGCAATTGGATCTTCACCAAGAACCAAGGGGTTCGCTGTATCAAAACAGACCTTTAGGGAAGTATCAGTGAAATTTCCAAGTATCTCCAGAAAAATATCTCCAGGTTGGGAAAAGTCCCAGTACTGCCAGGGAGCCCCTTTGGTATGATTCTCGTATGCCAGGATCACACCAACCTTCTCTGCCTCATCGAGTACCCGGCAGAGTCCCTCAACCGCCCAACAGATGCCCTGTTTCCGATGGAGGCCGGGGTGGTTCTGGCCAGCGGTTACACGAACAAATTTGGCTCCTAGAGTCGCAGCCAGTCGAACATCTGATTTCATCTGTTCGATCTCCCTCTCTCTCTGAAAGGCATCCGGGTGGGTAAAATCCGGATAGCACACAAGTGTACAAATATCTAGCTCTGCCCGTTGTGCTTCTTCGAAAATTGCCTCAAGCATCTGTGTTTCCCGAGTAGGAAAGAATTTCACGCTGACGTCAATACCATCCAAGCCCAAATCCGCACCAAAATGCACCCAGTCTAAAATGGATCTTTTGCCGCTAAAAATATCCTCATACAGAGAAACTGGTAAACAACTCAGCTTCATTATCGAAACCCTCATTTCTGTATAGTATTTATATGGAACGAAATATGAATCTCGACCCAAAATTTGTTTCTTTCTTATTCATAGCTAAACTGTCTCTACCTAAGCGAGGGAAAATGAAGATACGCTAATTAAAAATACAAAGGTGATAATAAACAGTCTTTCCACTACTACACTTTTACCCCAATTTGTATTTAGTTTTAACTTAAATACAAATGCTATATTATGAATATTCCTTACTTGAACGGCAGGCGTCTCCTCGCTTTAATCCCATACACGAGTTGTCTATTTCGCGGGTATCAGCAGTCATTTCATTGCTTTATATTTCAGTTGCCTAACTAAATTAAGCAATCAATTAAAATAGGTCCCATAGAGCCATAATTTTGAATAACGGTTCCCAATGAAGGATGGTTGATCCTGACTCATAAACTATATCTTTCTATGTGTAATGCTGTGCCGTCGCTAACCACTTTAAAACGTCTAATTAGATCAAAATTGAGAAGCACCATCAGAGCTCAAACTTAAACAGAATCATGCGCGCAATAAAAATATATCGAAGATCAACATGAACACCCCAAAAGAAAAAAACCTTCAAATCCCGCATTTGTTTTCTAAATATCAAAGCAGTAACTACAAGGAAAACGAATATAGAAACAGCGCCAATGAATGAGTACGCAAATCGAAAATCCTAGGTTTTGGAAGCAAAAAACTACCGATTTAAAACCCAACAGCAGCGAGAGCGATCTTGCGATAACGTTCGACTTTAAGAGAAATTTTTTTAGCCACGCCATCTACTGATTCATCTGCTTCCATTTCATCACCCCGATGGAACCAAGACTAATCCCCTACCCCATACTCTCTGGCTTGATTCATTTTAACATAGCTGATTCAGTTAGTGTGATAATTATCAGGCAAATGCTGAAATTATGCCCATCGGCATTTGATTATGAACTGCATATTTTTAGAGAGTTGTCAGACAGTAATCACAGCAGGAAGATGCACATGAAATGATACTACACGGGATAATTAGGAAGGATTCATGCTTATCCAAATTATATAGATAGTGTGAGGTTAAAATAAGGGACGAAATTGGACGAATCAACCGATGGGGATCAGAACTTCCCACCAGTCAACATGCTCCATACCCAATTCATTCCATATACGAGTCTGAAACTTTTAAGTAGGAATCCTGACCTTTAATTAGATTCTTATTTCATAACACATTCCACCATCCCTAGGGGCTAAAGGCATACCTGGGTAACTATCACTCTAAATTCCTATGTTTTTCTTCTCCCCAGTTGTTTGTTTCAAACAGCAATATCCTGATAGGGTATTTTTTGTGCCTGATTGTATTGTAATTATTAGTTAGTCCTGATAAGATAGGTCTGTTCGGTTAGATCTACCAGAAATCAAATTATATTGCCAACAATTGTGCCCCTATGGTGTCGTTGAGCGAATTCCAGAGATTCTGAAAAAACCGAAATCACGTAGAGAATACCCTAAATCGTAGTCTTAAATATTTAAATCAAGCGGATGCGTCCATTCGCGGAATTAAGTTAGCCAGCTAACGTCGCATTGCTATTAAAGCAAATGTATGAGCAGATACATTTGTTCTTCACTACTAAAAGGAAGGATCAAATATATGCCAGCCTTAAATCGCCAGATTGTCTTAGCGAGCCGGCCTGACGGTTACCCCATTGAGTCCAATTTTGAATTGGTCGAAAATCCGATCCCAGATCCAGCAGAAGGAGAGATTTTGGTTCGAACCATCTACTTGTCAGTAGATCCATATATGCGAGGTCGGATGAATGCCAGCCAAAAATCATATGCCCCGCCAGTCGGTAATCGAGAAGTCATTACCGGTGGTGTAGTCGGCGAGATAGTGAAATCGAAGCACGATCAGTTTCAAGTTGGAGATATTGCACAGTGTCAACTCGGTTGGCAGGCTTATGGAACGGTAGCTGGTGAAACCGCTCGCAAAATCGACCTAGACCAGGCACCAATTTCAACTTCGCTCGGTATTTTAGGAATGCCTGGCTTGACTGCCTACTTTGGTCTACTCGATGTCTGTGAGCCTCAAGCTGGAGAAACGGTTTTCATTTCTGGGGCGGCCGGGGCGGTCGGTTCACTGGTAGGACAAATTGCTAAGATCAAAGGCTGTCGAGCCGTTGGTTCAGCAGGGACAGATCAAAAGGTTGAGCACGTAGTTTCAGATCTCGGTTTCGATGCCGCCTACAACTATAAAGCAACTAGTGATTACGTTGCTAAAATCGCTGAGTTATGCTCAGAAGGTGTCGACGTCTATTTTGATAATGTTGGTGGTAAGCAGACTGATTCGGTTTTCCCCAATTTCAACATCGGTGCTCGTATTTCGATTTGCGGTCAGATCTCACAATACAACCGAAAGCAACCAGAACTTGGTCCTCGATTATTCTTTAACTTTATTACCAAGCGGCTTCGAATGCGGGGTTTTTTGGTGTTCGATTTTGTAGATCGACATCCACAAGCTCTGGCTGAGATGACAAAATGGCTAAATACAGGTAAATTACAGTATCGTGAAACTATCACTAATGGTCTTGAAAATGCACCAACAGCCTTCATCAGCATGCTGAAAGGCGGAAATTTGGGTAAGCAGTTAGTAAAAGTATCCGACGAGATCTGATTTGGCGAACTCTCTACTAGACCTCTTACATAAGTCAGGATTTGAGTTTGAGTTCAAGATTGTAGATGGCAGCAATCAAATTAAAGCGGAGTGAAAAACGTCGTCGTCGGTTGCGATA
>JYMV01008351.1_pt1 | contig 26229 bp, 17 predicted proteins | sample 338911 | NCBI WGS metagenome assembly JYMV01 (sample SAMN03354496, study PRJNA234377) | hydrothermal vent metagenome | biome: Deep sea; feature: Hydrothermal plumes at the Eastern Lau Spreading Center, Western Pacific Ocean; material: Seawater | place: Tonga | collected 2009 | depth 2000 m m
AGAAGAAGGGTAGCCGCACCGCGGTGACCGCCTTTGATGCCAGCCAACTAGGAAACTGGGAGCAGGATGTCGCCAGTCTCGCGGGCATGCTTGTCCATGAGGTGAAGAATCCACTCTCGACCCTGAATATCTCCTCCCAGTTACTCCTCGAGGAACTGGGAGATGCGGAATCTCCACGCCAACAGAGGACACTTCGTCGCCTCGAGATGATGAAATCTGAGATCCAGCGGATCGAACACATCATCTCCTCGTTTCTCCAGTTGACCCGCCCCCAGCAGATGCAGCGAGATTCGGTGGAAGTCTCTCGTCTGGTCGAAGATGTCATTTCACGAAATCGAGAGGCGATCGAACTGGAAGGGGTCAGTATCCTGTTTCAGCCGCAGGAGACTGCTCGGGTCGCCGGAGACGAGGCCTTGCTCCATCAGGCGATCTTGAACCTGATCCTCAACGGGTGTTCGGCGATGCCAGATGGTGGAGAGCTGTTCATCCGCGTACTCGAATCGAACTACCGGGGCGGGGATGCTGTCGTCATCGAGGTGACCGATACCGGCGTGGGGATCTCTCAGGATGCTATACCGAGGATCTTTCGTCCCTATGTTTCGACTACCGAGGGTGGAACCGGGCTCGGTCTTCCCACTACATTGCGGATCATCCGCCTCCATGGGGGTACGATCCTGGTCGAGAGTGAGGAGGGACAGGGGAGCCGATTCTCCGTGGTCCTGCCGACTCAGAGTTCTTCCAGTTGAAGGAGCGTACGATGCAGCGCGAGGGAGCCCCTCGAGATGGGACGCCGGCGAAGATCCTGGTTGTCGATGATCAGTCTGCCCATGCCGAAATACTGGCAGAGGCGCTCATCTCCGTCGGGCATCGCTGCATCGTTGCGACCAGTGCCGACGAGGCGAAGGACCGTCTGCGCAGGGAGTCCGTGGATATCGTGATCACCGACCTCGTACTCGGGGATCGCGATGGGCTCGATCTGATACGCGAGGCGCAATCGATCGATCCCTTCATCGCTGTCGTGGTGGTCACGGGGCATGGCACGGTCGAGACCGCAGTCGAGGCGATGCAGCTGGGAGCAGTAGATTATCTGCGCAAGCCGGTGGATCTGGCCGGACTCAGAATCCGGGTCGAGCGAGCACTCGAGGGCGCAGCACTCCGACGTCGAGCCGATGAACTGGAAAGAACGATCGATGATCGGTTTGGATTTGAAGGGATCATCGGATCCAGTCACGGCATGCATGCCATCGTCCAGAAGATGCAGCAGGTTGCGCCGACCGACGCCTCGATCCTGATCCTGGGAGAGAGCGGTACAGGCAAGGAACTGTTCGCCAAGGCAATTCACGCCAATAGTCGGCGCAAGGGAAATGTCTTCGTTCCACTCAACTGCGCAGCGCTTGGCGAAGGTGTACTGGAGAGCGAGCTCTTTGGCCACGAACGCGGTGCTTTCACGGGTGCAACATCGCTTCGAAAAGGGCGATTCGAACATGCGGACATGGGCACGCTGTTCCTCGACGAAGTCGGAGATATTCCGGCCTCGGTGCAGGTCAAACTTCTCAGAGTACTCGAGGAGGGTGAAGTGGTTCGGATGGGATCCAATGATCCTGTGCCTACCGATGTGAGACTGATCTGTGCCACTCATCGGAACCTACGCGAGCGGATAGAGCAGGAGATGTTTCGCGAGGATCTGTTCTATCGTATCAACGTGGTCACCATCGAGATTCCACCTCTGAGGGATAGGACCGTGGATATTCCGCTGCTGGTCAGTCACTTTCTCGAGGATTATTCCCGCATTCACGACAAATCGATCGAGGGGATCTCGCGCGAGGCACTGCGTGTGCTGACGACATATCGATGGCCAGGTAATGTTCGAGAATTGAAGAATGCCATCGAGAACATGGTGGTCACCTCGCAGGGCACGGTGCTCGAGGTGGTCGATCTGCCGGGGCATATTCACGCGGGGCAACCGAATGCGCCCACTCACGCCGTGGCGGTGGGGACCACCATCCAGGAGATGGAACGCGATCTGATCTGTTCAACTCTCGAGTTCGTACAGGGCAATCGGCGCAAGGCGGCGAAGTCACTGGGGATCGGCGAGCGGACCCTCTACCGCAAGATTCAGGAATACGGGCTCCGCCCCTCCGAGGAAGAGGCTGCCAAATAGGCAGTTATTGTCGATTTTCCACATCCGGGGTGTCATCCTGGCAGATTGTTCGCCGGAGCGAGCCGTCGCGGTCCCCGTGAAAACACCAATTCCTGCCATAATTGCGATATATTGGGGTTTGTTGCTCCCAATTGGAACGGGGTTTGCGATTTCTCAGGTGGAGCCATGCCGGCTTCCTCGGTCCAGATCAGGGCCGGGCTTGCGAAGGGAGCAGCAGAAATGAGCAAGATCATCGGAATCGACCTCGGGACCACCAACTCGGTGGTGTCGGTGATGGAGGGTGGAGAGCCCACCGTCATCCCGAACCGCGATGGCAATCGAGTGACGCCATCGGTTGTGGCCTTCACCGAGTCGGGAGACCGTCTCGTGGGGCAGACCGCAAAGCGCCAGGCGGTGACAAATCCTGAAAATACAGTTTTCTCCATCAAGCGTTTCATGGGCCGCCGTCACGGCGAACTGGGCAAGAACGAGATGATGATCCCGTACGAGCTCACCGGAGGCGCCGATGACCTTGTGAAGGTCAAATTGATGGGCAAGGAATACACGCCACCAGAACTCTCTGCGTTGATCCTTCAGGATCTCAAAAGCACAGCCGAGGACTACCTCGGTGTCGAGGTCACGGAAGCCGTCATCACGGTACCCGCATACTTCAATGACAGTCAGCGCCAGGCTACCAAGGATGCGGGTCGGATCGCTGGCCTTGACGTGAAACGCATCATCAACGAACCGACTGCGGCATCGCTGGGTTATGGTCTTGAGAAGAAGGGATCCGAAAAGATCGTAATTTACGATCTGGGTGGAGGTACCTTCGATGTGTCTATCCTCGAAGTGGACGACGGGATCTTCAAGGTCCTCTCCACCAATGGCGATACGCAACTCGGTGGTGACGACTTCGACGAGGTTCTGATCCATCACATCGCCGATGAGTTCCAGAAGCAGCAAGGTATCGACCTTCGCAAGGACTTGATGGCCTTGCAGCGCCTGAAGGAAGCGGCGGAGAAGGCGAAGTGCGAACTTTCCAACCGCGCCGAAACTGAACTGAATCTGCCCTTCATCACGGCAGATGCCAGCGGTCCCAAGCACCTCCAGATGTCGATCACTCGTGCCACCTTCGAGGAAAAGGCGAGAGAACTGATCGAAAAGACACAGCGCCCCTGTGAGCAGGCTCTCTCCGACGCAGGTCTGAATCCAAGCCAGGTCGATACGGTGATCCTGGTCGGTGGATCGACGCGGATTCCAGCCATCCAGGAGGTCGTGATCTCCATCTTCGGCAAGGAGCCGAACCGCTCCGTGAATCCCGACGAGGTCGTGGCCATGGGCGCTGCGATCCAGGGTGGCATTCTCGCTGGAGACGAGAAGTTGAGCGACGTGTTGTTGCTCGATGTGTCTCCGCTCTCACTGGGAATCGAAACCCTCGGAGGAGTGACGACGAAACTGATCGACCGAAACACCACGATCCCTCACCAGAAGAAGCAGGTTTTCTCGACGGCAGCGGACAACCAGCCGGCGGTCGACATCCATGTTCTGCAGGGAGAGAGAGAACTAGCGACCGACAATCGAACCCTCGGAAAGTTTCAACTTGATGGTATTCCTGCGGCACCCAGAGGTGTTCCGCAGATCGAGGTATCTTTCGATATCGATGCCAATGGGATCCTGGAGGTTTCTGCCAGAGATCTGGGTACCGGTAAGGCACACAGCATCAAGATCCAGTCCTCATCTGGTCTCAGCGAGGAAGAGGTCGAGTCGATGAGGCAGGATGCGGAGCGCTTCGCCGACGAGGATAAAGCGACCAGAGAACTGGTCGAGATCCGGAACGAGGCGGATCAGGCCTGTTACGCCACGGAATCGAGCCTCAAGGACCATTCGGACAAGATGGAGAAGGATGAGGTCGAGAAGATCGAAAAGGCACTCGCTGATCTGAAGGACGCCAAGGGCGCTCCCGATTCCACGCAACAGTCGATCCGGACCGCTCTCGACGCTCTCAACGAGGCATCTCATGATCTGGCTCGCCGGATCTACGAGCAGGCCTCGGCAGGGGGGGGAGACGCTGCCACCGGTCAGCAGGCTGGAGCAGCCACCGAGACCCGGTGTCTGCTGCAGAAGGTGATGAGCCGGTCGTGGACGCCAACTTCACGGTCAAGGACGACTAGTTCTTCCAAGATGACGACAGATCGATGCCAGGCGGCGCAGGCTCTTCGAGAGCCTGCGCCGTTTTTGTCATCGAGGAACCGAAGTGGGGCAGGAATCGTCGATACTACAGAGAGAGACCCGTCCCGGCGCCCCTTCGTGACCTCCCGGGAACCCGCCAGTAGTTCAGAAGAAGCCACCAGCAGGCCGTATCGATAGGCTCAAGGCCAGATTACCGGCCAGAACTTCTTTGCTAAAGAACCGGGTCCAGGAAGCCGAAGAACAGAGGTGGAGGACCAGATGAACCAACACATCAATTTGTTCGAGTTGATCTCGAAGAATCTCGAAACCGATCGTTACAGGGAACTCAACTGGACCGGTAGTTTTCATGACTATCTCCAGATTGCCTATGAGAACCCGGGTGTTCTCAGGACTTCCTTCCAGCGCGTCTACGACATGATCGACCAGGCGGGTAGTGAAACTTCGTCTCAACTCGCTGGCAGAGACACCGTTCACTGGAAGTTCTTTGACGATCCAGTCTGTGAGGGTAAGAACGCAGTCTTCGGACTCGATCATCCGCTTCACCAGCTCGTCAGCTTCTTCAAGTCAGCAGCCCAGGGCTACGGCACCGAGAAACGAGTGCTATTGCTCCATGGTCCGGTCGGCTCTGCGAAGAGCACCATCGTTCACCTGTTGAAGCGTGGACTCGAGAGGTACTCGCGCACACCTGAAGGAATCCTGTACACATTCCAGTGGCAAGATGAGAAGGGTGATTGGGTCGATTCTCCGATGAACGAGGATCCAATTTACCTGGTTCCTGAAGAAGCTCGCACCGAGTTGATCGAGAGCATCCAGGCTACCGGAAAAGGCAAGTATGCCATCCAGTTGCATGGCGGCCTGTGCCCATTCAGCCGCTGGTACTACAATCATTACATGCAGAAGTACGATGGAGATTGGCACAAGGTGATCAACCATGTGCGGGTTCGTCGTGTTGTCATGAGCGAGGAAGATCGTGTTGGGATCGGAACATTCCAGCCCAAAGATGAGAAAAATCAGGATTCGACCGAACTCACCGGTGATATCAACTACCGAAAAATCGCCGAATATGGCTCGGAATCAGATCCTCGTGCATTCAACTTCGACGGAGAGTTCAATGTCGCCAACCGTGGCATCATCGAGTTCATCGAGGTCCTGAAACTGGATGTTGCCTTCCTGTACGACCTTCTCGGCGCCAGTCAGGAGCAGAGCATCAAGCCGAAGCGCTTCGCGCAGACTTCGATAGACGAGGTGATCATCGGGCATACCAATGAGCCCGAGTACCGCAAGCTCCAGAGCAACGAACTGATGGAAGCATTCCGAGATCGAACCGTGAAGATCGACATTCCATACAACACGACGCTTCAGGACGAAGTGCGCATCTACCGCAAGGATTACTCGCGCGAGAAGATGACCAAGCATATCGCTCCTCATACCCTCGAGGTGTGCGCGATGTGGGCTGTCCTGACACGCCTGGAGGAGCCGAAGAACGCTCAGATCACGCTGGCGCAGAAGATGGGGCTCTACGATGGCAAGAATGTGTCAGGGTTCACCGAGGAAAACGTCAAGGAACTGCGCGACGAATCGGTGCGTGAAGGTCTCGAAGGGATCTCCCCTCGGTACATCCAGGACAAGATCTCCAATGCGCTGGTTTCGGATTACAACTATGTGAACCCATTCATGGTCCTCAATGAGATCGACGAGGGCCTGAAGCACCACAGTCTGATATCGAGTGAAGAGACCAGATCTCGTTACAGAGAGATTCTCTCGGTGGTGAAATCAGAGTACGAAGACATCGTGAAGAACGAGGTTCAGCGGGCCATCAGTGCCGACGAAGAAGCGATCCAGAAGCTCTGCTCCAACTACATCGATAATGTCAAGGCGTACACACAGCGCGAAAAGGTGCGCAATCCCTACACCGGTCAATCGGAAGATCCTGACGAGCGTTTGTTGCGATCGATCGAGGAGAAGATTGAGATCCCGGAGAGCCGCAAAGATGACTTCCGCAGAGAGATCATGAATTACATCGGTGCCCTGGCAGTCGATCAGAAACAGTTTGACTACTCAACAAACGCAAGATTGCAAAAAGCCCTCGAGATGAAGCTATTCGAGGACAAGAAAGACACCATCAAGCTGACCTCGGTCATCTCTGATGTAGTGGATAAGGACTCTCAGGCAAAGATAGATGTGGTGAAGACACGCTTGATAGAACAATTCGGATACAACGAAGACAGTTCCACGGATGTCCTGAACTATGTGGCCAGCATCTTTGCCCGCGGCGACACCAAGGGTATCGAATAGGCTGGGGGGATCCATCGTGCGAAAGATAGATCCAGATACCAATCGGTTCCGGAACATCGTTCGCGGCAAGATCAGGGAAAACCTGAAGCAGTACATCTCTCAGGGAGAGATGCTCGCTCGCCAGGGAAAGAACGTTGTGAGCGTCCCCTTGCCGCAGATCGACATCCCCAACTTCAGGTTCGGTTCCACCGATCAGGATGGAATCGGACTGGGAGAAGGCGAGGAGGGGCAGCCCATCGGTGGTGAGCAAGCGCTCCCGGGGCCAGAGGCGGGAGACCAGCCTGGAGAACACATCCTGGAAGTCGACGTCTCACTCGATGAACTCGCCGAGATTCTCGGTGAGGAACTGGAACTGCCCCGAATCGAGCCTCGCGGAACCGATTCGATCGAGGTCGAGAAGGACCGCTACACGGGAATCCACCGCTCGGGCCCCGAGTCTCTTCGCCATTTCCGTCGCACATTCAAGGCCGCATTGAGGCGTCAGATTGCCAGCGGCTCCTACGATGTGAAGAACCCAAAGGTCGTTCCAATTCGTGAGGATCGGAGATACCGCTCCTGGAATACAAAGAAAGTTCCCCAGTCAAATGCCGTGATCATCTACATGATGGATGTATCTGGATCGATGGGGACTGAGCAGAAGGACATCGTGAGGATCGAATCCTTCTGGCTCGATACCTGGCTCAGAAGCCAGTACGAAAATCTTGAGACGAGATACATCATCCACGATGCCCAGGCAAAACTGGTCGATTCTCACACGTTTTTTCATGTCCGTGAGTCCGGTGGCACGAAGATCTCAAGTGCTTACAACATGGCCAAGGATCTGATCCAGAAGGAGTTCTCTCCTCAGGAGTGGAACATTTACCCGTTCCACTTCTCCGATGGAGACAACTGGGGAGGCGATGACACCGCTCAGTGCCTCAAGTTGCTCGAGGAAGATCTGATCCCTGCAAGTAATGTGTTCTGTTACGGCCAGGTCAAGAGTGCTTATGGAAGCGGCCAGTTCATCAAGGACCTGAGAGAGGGAGTGGGGCAAAACGACAAGATGTTGCTGTCCGAGATCAATTCTCGCGAGGAGATCTTACCCTCGATAAAGACGTTTCTCAGAAAGGGATGTTGAGATGCTGCAGAATACTGCTCTCACACCTGAGATCGAGGAATGGCGCGGCATCATCCGTCAGCATGCTATCGACTGTGGTCTCGACTTTTTTGAAGTTCTCTATGAACTACTCGATTATGACGAGATGAACATGATTGCAGCCTACGGTGGGTTCCCGGTGCGTTACCCGCACTGGCGCTGGGGGATGCAGTTCGAGGAGTTGCAGAAACAGTACTCGTATGGTCTGGCGAAGATTTACGAACTGGTGATCAACAGCGATCCCTGCTATGCCTATCTGATGCGCTGCAATCCGCTGGTAGACCAGAAGCTGGTGATGGCGCATGTCTACGGGCACAGCGACTTCTTCAAGAACAATAGCTGGTTCTCTCATACTAACCGCAAGATGGTAGACACGATCTCCAACCACGCTGTCAGAATCCGCAGGCACATCGACGAACACGGTCAGGATGCTGTCGAGGAATTCATCGATGTCTGTCTGTCCCTGGAAAACCTGATAGATCCACACCTGCCATACTTCTCCGGCCAAAAAGCCAGTCCCGAAGAAGATCATGGGGACACGAGGAATGGCAAGCCAGAAACGCACTTCTTGACGATGCCTTACCTGAAAGAATTCGTCAATTCGCCCGAAGTCCTCGCACGGGAAAGAGAGGAAATCCTCAATCGGGCCGAAGACACCCAGAAGTTTCCAGAACATGAGGAACGAGATGTACTTCGCTTCTTGTTGCATCACGGGCAGCTGAGAAGATGGCAGCGTGATGTGCTCTCGATTATCAGGGAAGAGGCCTATTACTTCATACCTCAGGGGATGACAAAGATCATGAATGAGGGATGGGCCTCATTCTGGCACTCCAGGATGATGACGACAAAGATCCTGGATTCTTCGGAAGTGGTTGATTACGCGGATCATCATTCAGGTACTCTGTGCTGTAGCCCAGGGTCAGTGAATCCTTACAAGGTGGGGATCGAGTTGTTCCGTGATATCGAACAGCGCTGGGATTCCGGTCGTCATGGCAAGGCATGGGAATCATGCGAGGATTTGCATGGCAAGACCGAGTGGGACGATGGCAAGCACCGTGGCATGGAAAAGATATTCGAGGTGCGTAAGAGTCATAATGACATCACGTTCATCGATGAGTTTCTAACCGAGGAGTTCTGCGATCAGCACAAGCTGTTCAACTACAGGTTTGATCGTCAGATGGGACAATATGTTCTCGACGGAAGAGACTTCGCAACCATCAAGAGCACGTTCCTCGATCAACTCTCCAATTGCGGTAGGCCCCGGATACATGTCGAGGATGGAAATTACTGCAACAGAGGTGAACTGCTGCTTCAGCATGTCTGGTCGGGAACCCCGCTGAAGCTCGACTATGCGCGCAGAACCCTCGAGAACTTGTATCGGGTCTGGGGGCGGCCGGTTCACATCGAGACCCAGGTCGACGGAAAGACCAAGATTCTCGGATACAATGGTTCTCGGCACGATGAGCGAACCAACGCATAATGGCCCCTGGGAGCCTTCAGGGGCGCCTGAGCGACGGTAATCCACCTCAATATCTCGCGCTTCTGTGCGCCTCGACTTGAATCTCGAAGCCATCTCTTCGATGATGCAATGGGTAGGAGGCTGCCAGCGGGGATCGCCTCCTTCCTGCGTCATTGATCCCCTGGCCAGGAGTTCCGATGCGTCCGGCACGGTTCGTCACCGCAGCAAGTCTTTTCGACGGCCACGATGCATCCATCAACATCATGCGCAGGGTTCTCCAGGACCAGGGAGCAGAGGTCATCCATCTGGGCCACAACCGAAGCGCGGAGGAAATTGTCGACACGGCAATCCAGGAGGACGCCGATGCCATCGCCGTCTCTTCCTACCAGGGAGGTCATAACGAGTTTTACCGCTACATGCGGGATCTGCTGGTCGAAAAAGGTTCGCCGTGGATTCGCATCTTTGGAGGTGGTGGCGGGGTGATCATCGAGGATGAGATCACCGCACTCCACGATTACGGGATTGATCGCATCTACTCCCCCGAAGATGGCCGTGAACTGGGACTCGAAGGAATGATTCGAGACATGCTCGATAGAGTCGGACCGGTCAACGGAATGGCTGAGCGGGGAGATGCCCTACCACAGCGGATCACGCTCGTTGAACTGGGAGAAACCGTCGAGTCGAATCAAAACAAGGTGCCAGTTGTTGGACTGACGGGAACGGGAGGCGCAGGGAAGTCCTCGCTCACCGATGAAATCCTCAGGAGGTTGTTGCAGGATTTTCCTGAACGAAGATTCGCCGTGATCACGGTTGATCCAACCAAGCGACGTACAGGAGGTGCACTCCTGGGGGACCGGATCCGCATCAACAGTGCTGACAATCCTCGCGCATATGTGAGATCTCTGGCGACTCGTTCGAGCGGTGTAGAAGTTCCAGAGACGATCCGTGGCGCCGTGGACCAGGTTCTGTCTGAAGGATTTGATCTGGTGCTGCTGGAGACATCGGGTATCGGCCAGGGAGATAGCCGCATCACAGACCTGGCGGATCTCTGCGTCTATGTCATGACTCCCGAGTACGGAGCAGCGTCTCAACTCGAGAAGATCGACATGATAGATTTTGCCGACATCGTCATCCTCAACAAGTTCGATCGACCTGGAGCCATGGATGCGATCAGGGATGTACGAAAGCAATTTCGCAGGAGCCGTGGAATTTTTGATCCTGAGACAAAGGATGAGGATCTGGCAGTATTCGGGACCACTGCAAGCCACTTCAATGATGCGGGTGTCGAGCAGTTTTACGGCCATCTGCTCGCCACTTTGAGTGAAGCAGAGGGTGAAAATTGGCTGATACAGCACGATAGGGTTTCCGTCGATGGCGCAGATCGGCCCGCCCCGATTCCTTCCGAGCGGGTGGGATACTTGCTCGAGATCGTCAACGGAATCGCTGAGTACCACCGATGTGTCGAGGACTCTGCCCGGATAGCCTCCGATGCCCAGGCGCTCCTGCGGAGCGCAGAACTGCTCGAAGCTGAAAATCCGGAGGCGGGTGAACGGCTCAAGGAGATGGCGTTCACGATCAAGGGTTCCATCGATCCAAGAGTCATGAAAATCCTGGAGGCCTGGCCAGAAGTGGCTGCTGCTTATCGTGAAGAGGAACTGGTCTTCGGTGTAAGAGACAGAGAGATTCGAGAGCCTCTACGCTTCGAATCTCTGTCGGGAAATAAGATCTCCAGGGTCGCACTTCCTGGTTTTCAGGGCCAGGGGGACCTCACTCGCTGGCTGATGAAGGAAAACCTGCCAGGCCATTTTCCATTCACTGCGGGAGTGTTTCCATTCCGTAGACGAGATGAACATCCGAAGCGGATGTTTGCGGGTGAAGGACCTCCAGAGAAGACAAACGAGAGATTCCACTACCTGTGTGATGGTGAAGATGTGCACCGACTCTCCACCGCTTTCGATTCGGTCACTCTGTACGGAGAGGATCCCGATCTTCGCCCCGACATCTACGGCAAGGTCGGTGAAAGTGGAGTCAGCATCTGCAATCTGGATGACATGAAGAAACTCTACGATGGGTTTGACCTCTGCTCCCCCAGTACTTCCGTTTCGATGACGATCAATGGGCCAGCTCCGATGATCCTGGCGATGTATTTCAATGCTGCCTTCGACCAGCAAATCGAACTCTTCCGCCAACAAAATGGCTCGGAACCTTCCCAGGAGCAGGTGGAAGAGATCCAGCGCCATGTGCTTCGCAGCGTCAGGGGGACGGTGCAGGCAGATATCCTCAAGGAGGATCAGGCGCAGAACACGTGCATCTTCAGCACCGATTTTGCACTTCGAATGATGGGGGACATCCAGAAGTTCTTCATCGAGGAACAGGTCAGGAATTACTATTCCGTATCCATCAGTGGCTATCATATTGCAGAGGCCGGGGCGAATCCCATCTCTCAACTCGCGTTCACGCTCGCCAATGGATTTACCTATGTCGAGTACTATCTGTCTCGTGGCATGGAAATCGATGACTTCGCCAGGAACCTGTCCTTTTTCTTCTCCAACGGACTCGATGCGGAATACGCAGTCCTCGGAAGGGTGGCACGCAGAATCTGGGCCATCGCGATGCGAGATGTTTATGGTGCCAATGAACGTAGCCAGAAGTTGAAGTATCACATTCAGACTTCGGGCCGCTCGCTTCACGCCATGGAGATCGACTTCAACGATATACGAACGACGTTACAGGCATTGATGGCCTACTATGATCAGTGTAATTCGCTACACACGAACGCATTTGATGAAGCGATCACGACCCCCACTCAGGACTCAGTCAGAAGGGCGATGGCGATCCAACTCATCGTGGCCAAGGAACTTGGCCTTGCTCAGAATGACAACCCGATTCAGGGCGCCTTCATCACGGATGAACTGACTGAACTTGTCGAAGAAGCTGTACTCGAGGAATTCCGTCGGTTGCATGAGCGAGGTGGGGTGCTGGGTGCGATGGAGCGGCAGTACCAGCGATCGAAGATCCAGGAGGAGTCGCTCCTGTATGAGCACAGAAAACAATCCGGAGACCTACCGATCGTCGGGATCAATACATTTCTCAGGTCCGAGCAGGAGCCGCAGCAGCCACGCAAACTCGAATTACGCCGAGCGACTCCCGAGCAGAAGCAGCAGCGTCTGGTCGATCTGAAGCAATTCCATGAGACGCATGCCGATGCCGTGAATCCAGCACTGGAGAGATTACAGCAGGTGGCCCTGACCGGTGGCAACATCTTCCGAGAACTCATCGATACGGTTCGCGTGGCAAGCCTCGGTCAGATCACGCGTGCGCTCTACGATGTCGGTGGGCGTTACAGAAGAAATATGTGATTCAGAAAGATTCCGATCAGCCGGCATTTCTCCTTCGCGCTGCAGACCATCCGAGCAGCACGAAACCAAGAAACGACAGCCAGCCGTGCCCATTGATCCAACTGTGAGATGACTCGGCTGCTGTGAGTCCCAGCATGGGGACCAAGATGACCCCCATGGCGATCGATAGGCACAGCCATGCGAGTGTCGAGAGGAATTCCCCACGGCCCCTCACGAACCAGTTCATGACGACAAGCAATGCAGCGAGCGGGGAAGCGATGAGTAGATGAAGTAGCAGCCAGTTGCCTCGAAGATCTACATCGAGTGGAAGGCCCGGGATGGCAGTGATGGCTGCCACCACGACCAGCACCAGGGAGAGTCTGGAGACCTGTAATCTCATGACGACTCCCGGTCGATGGATTTCCACAGTGACAGGATGCCACCGATGATGGCGAGTGATGCGCAGATGGTGAAGTAGATCTTGCCCAGGTCTCTACCCGTGAACAACAGCGCCCATCGCTGCCATGGAATTCGATCCACGATTCCCTGGTCGAGAGGTGAGCGGGCGACCACATCTGAGTCGATGGGCAGCAGTGTCGTGGCGCCGATGGCGCTGTCGATCCAACGACTGGCCTTCGAATGACAATCGGTACACCCCTGCGCGCCCACTGCAGTGCGGGCAGGGCGGACCGGATGAGAGATGGCCCAGTGAACAGGATTTGCAGCGGTCGATGAGAAGGACTCCAGCTTCCCATCTCCGCTCGATCGATGCGCCTGACCTCCGCTGATGAGGACAGCGGTCTGCCCGTCTGCAAGAGGAGACTGAAGTTGCTGCAGGGCCGTGTCGAGGAGGCCCGAGGCACTATCGCCGGACAGTTCGTCCGAAACCTCAGCGACCAGATCTGCGCGCACACGCAGGGCCCTGCGAAGTGGTCTGCGCAAATCTGCTGGGGATAGAAATGTGATCTCCCCCGCTGCATCGAGGATGCCCCAGCCGTCGGGCCAACTGATTCGAACGGGACCGATGACGCCCGCCTCATCTCTGAGCAGCGTGGTTGCGATGATCCGTGGAGGCGTGTCGGGGAGTCGTAGCTGGCTCGGTTCACCGAGGCGATGCGCTCTGGATGTCCACTGTTGGATGGGGGTCTCGGTCGGTAATGGACCCGAATGGCAAGCTGTGCAGTGAATTTCATCGAGATGGAACGGTGGCAAGCCGTGGTGCTGCGCGATCGGAGCCCCCATGCCGCCACCGTCCGGATCGAGATGGCAGCCGCGACAACTGAGAGCAGATACATCCCGTCCTGATGGATGCACCTCGTCCTCGAAGCCTCGCACCATGTTGTGATCGATACCAGACCGATGGCAGTCGACGCAGGTGAGACCTGCAGCGAGGTGTACGTCCTGCTCGTGGAGCCAGCCTCGACCGCCGTCGCTGTCGAGGTCTCTGACGGTATGGCACCGAAAACAGGCTTCATTTCCTGCGTCGGAGAGTAGTTGCCATTCGACCTGACCGTTTGAATCGAACTTTCGTGGGTCGAAATTTCCGGCAGGATCAAGAATCCCGGCCGCGTAAAACGGTGCGAGAGTCACATCACCTGAATCGATCTTTTCGATCCGCTTCGAGAAACTGTAGCCCTCTGCGAGATGGCAAACGAGGCAATCAGAAGCGGTGCCGAGCGCTGGGTCGTGGCGTCCGAAGCTGCGGCTCCAGTTGGTGGCGTCCATTTCGAGAGAATCAGGATGCAGATGTCCTGGCCAGGAGCGGTGATGGACGGGGAGTCTGGTGGCGCTGCGGGGATCGACGAGGAACCAGGGTTCTCCAGGTCTACCGTCGGGGCCCTGCTTGCCATGTAGCCCTCCAGAAGCGGCCTCGACATCGTGACAGGGGGCGCAACTTCTGGCGAGATCCGGCGAGGAAGCATCGGCATCCAGAGGATCGATGGTCAGTCCGGTGGCGTCACGAAGATGGATCCTGTGCAGATAAGGACCATCCGAATCGGTGCGTTTCCATTTCGCATCCTGAGCTTCGATGCTGCAACACAACAGTGGTATCAGCAGAAACAGAGCCAGCGCTGGCCTATTCATCCTGGTCGGGCTTCTGTTTTTTGATGGGGGTTCTGAGTTCCTTGTATCCCTCCTTCAAATGACGCTGAATCGAATCGATCCTGGGGTCCCACCAGCGAGCTTGCTCGGAGGCAACGGGTGGTTTTTCCGGACGAACCAGGCGAAAGCCGACATGGAAGGCATCGGTACACCACCAGAGACTCTTCGGGATCTGAGGATCTCGCTTCTGCCACTTTCGAGTCGACGCTGCTCTGGACGCTGAACGACATCGTTGGGGGTCGTCTTGCCAGGAGCCTCCCCTGACCACGGCTGGCCAGATTTTTGTGGGCCAGTTCACCGCCGCCGAGAAGAGCAACTTCTTACCGCCCTGTTCGCTGTAGCCTTCTGCCGAGTAGGCATCGAGGGTCCATTCGGACACGTTGCCATAGAGATCGTGGACGCCCCATCGATTTGCAGCAAGGGTGCCGACTTTTCGGTATCCGGCTCCCAACCCGGGGTATCCCGCATCGGGATCCTCGTACTCACTGTTGTCGAAGTACCAGCCGTATCGGTCCAGTTGACTGGCATCATCTCCGAAGGAAAAGGCACTCTGCTGACCGCAGCGAGCCGCATATTCCCACTCCGCTTCCGTCGGCAGCCGAAGGAACTGCCCCGTCTTCTTCGACAGCCACTTGGAAAATTGCATGGCAGCGAACTGAGTCACATCTGCGACCGGGTAACCGCCCGAGGTCCCCAGACCGTCGAGGATGGGCCGCGAGTCCTGTTCCCAGAGGGGGGTCGGGATGCTGACCGCATCGGCCCACACCTGTTCACTGGACCGATCACCAGAGATTCGACCATCCTGGAGAATGCCGTACTCCTGTCGGAACAGGTCGTAAGCATCCCAGGTCACCTCGAACTTCATGATCGAGAAGGGTTCTACCGTCACGGTCCAGGTCGGACCTTCATCTTCATTGCGCCCCTTCTCACTCGCCGGGGAGCCGATCTGGATCGAGGCGGGATAGCCTTCCTCGCCGACCGGAATCGAGACCCAGGTGATCTCGACCTTCGACCCAGGAATCTGCTGTGACTGCGTCTTCTCGACCGTCTGGATGTCAACTTCCACAACAGGATGGGCTTCGGCAGCAGACGAAGGCAGTGTCTGGAGTGCAGTGGATAACAAGGTCGAGATCAGCAGATTCAAGGGTGTCCTTCCGGCGAATCCATCGCTCTACCTGCCAGACAGTTGCCAGCTGGTAGGTGCCCACGGACTTCGCGGGCGGGTACAAGGCAGGCATGATGTCTCACTACCTCGCTCCCGTCCAGATGCCACGATCTGGCGAAGCGGACTTCATTTCACCGGTCAGGTGGAATCGAGTTCCACTGCTGCTCGGGCTCCTGATCCTCTGCTGCGGCTGTCAGGCTCCCTTGCACAGGGTGCAGATCGATCACGGCGCGATGGGCACCCGCTTCAGGCTCACGGTTTTTCATCGAGATCGAGAATCGGTCGAAGAGGCGGCCCGAAGGGCGCTGGACAGGATCGACCAGATCGAAAAGGCCTGCTCCGACTGGGATTCCAGCAGCGAATTGAGAAATCTGTGTAGATCCGCCCCTCACGCTGAGCCGGTCGCTGTCAGTGATGACCTGGTTGCGGTTCTTGCGCTGTCGGTGGCGATCTCGAAGGCGAGCAACGGCGCATTTGATCCGACGGTAGGCTCCCTCGTCAGGTTATGGCGCAGGTGTCACAAGGCGGGGCGGCTGCCACGCCAACATGAACTGGATCGAGCACGGCAGGGGATGGGTATCGATGGCATGGTGATCGATGTGGCTGGCGGAACCGTTCAACTGTTGCGCAAGGGAATCGCCATCGATCTCGGTGGCATTGCCAAGGGATTCGCGGTGGCTGAGGCGTTCGAGGAGATGGAGATGGCGGGGATTCGCCATCTGATTGTCGATGGCGGTGGAGACCTGATGCTCGGAGATCCGCCGCCGGGGCGTGACGGTTGGCGGATAGAGATCGCAGAGTCAGCGTTTCAGGAATCCGAAATCGATCGACCACTTCGACTGCTGGTCCCCGGTCGTGGCGCCATCGCCACCAGTGGAGATGCGAGTCGATTCATTCATGTCGGAGATCGGCGATACAGCCATATCCTCGATCCGGTCACCGGAGTCGGAATCGAAGGGCCCCACGCTGCCACGGTATTTGCCGGCGATGGGGCCACCGCAGATGCTCTCGCCACTGCGATCTGCGTACTCGAGCCCGCAGCCGCAGAACAACTGATCAGTAACTTTCCTGGCTCTTCGGCACTGCTGGTGAATCCCCTGGATGGGACTTTTCAGGTGCTGGGAAAGATCCCCGCGACCATCATTCCCAGCAGAACCAACTCTGGAGAAGCGACCTTCTGGTCAGTACCATGAGAGCAGTCTCCGAGGCTCAGGAGACCAAGCAATGAAAAGGGGTTTACGTGGACCCAGGATCACAGGACTCATCGACTCAGCCACATTCATCGACTCAGCCACATTCATCGACTCAGCCTCCATCGGGTATCGACCGGAGGACATTCCTCAGTGCTTCAGGCGGTGCGCTGGCTGCGGCGGCGATCGGAACTACGGCACTCAATGCGCTGCCCTCGATGGTACACAACTCGTCCGATGAGACGATTCGTGTCGGTCTGGTCGGATGCGGGGGTCGAGGAACGGGTGCTGCTACCAATGCCCTGAGTGTGGAACCGAGGGTGAAGATAGTTGCCCTGGGAGACCTCTTTGCCGATCGGCTCGAGAGTTCTCACAAGGATCTTCTCGATGGCGATCACGCCGATCGTGTCGATGTCCCCGAGGAGATGCGTTTCTCTGGCTGGGACAATTTCGAGAAGGTGATCGACAATTGTGATGTCGTGATCCTGGCGACCACGCCGCACTTCCGCCCCGAGCAGATCGAGAAGGCAGTCGCTGCGGGGAAGCACATATTCGCCGAGAAGCCGATCGCAACCGATGCACCAGGAGTGGCCAGGGTTCGTGAGGCTGCCCGCATTGCCGACCAGAAGGGGCTCACCATCGTCAGCGGGCTTTGCTATCGCTACCAGGATTCAAAGCAGCAGACGATTGATCGTGTTCACGATGGATCCATCGGTGACATCGTCACGCTTCAGTGCACTTACAACACTGGTGGCCTGTGGCATCGTGGCCGCAAGGATGAGTGGAGTGAGATGGAGTACCAGATCAGAAACTGGTACTACTTCAACTGGCTCAGCGGTGATCACATCACAGAACAAAGCATTCACAGCATCGACAAGATGATGTGGGTGATGAAGGATACTCCGCCAGCAAAGTGTACAGCCAGTGGTGGTAGGGCTTGCCGAACAGATGAGAAGTGGGGTGACATCTACGATCACTTCAATTGTGTGTTCGAGTGGGATAACGGAACGAAGTTGTTTCACTCCTGTCGTCAATGGAGTGGTGCTGATGGCGATGTCAGTGACTATGTATTCGGGACCAGGGGGACAGCGGCAATACAGCGCCACAGCGTCGACGGTGAGGTCACCTGGCGATTTGACGGTTCTCCCAACGATATGTACGATGCCGAGTGGATCGAACTGTTTCGTTCGGTCAAGGGTGAACGGGATCGGATCAACAACGGTGAGTACATGTGTAACAGCACGCTTGCGGCGATTCTGGGCCGCACAGCGGCGTACACAGGAAAAACCATCACCTGGGATGAGATGGTCAATAGCGAGCTGGACCTGAGTCCTCCCGCATACGAGTTCGGGCCGGCACCGGTGGTGGAAATCGCTCGTCCGGGAACCACCAAGTTCAGCTAGCTAATCTTCAGGCATCAGGCGGTGCCCCTGCTTTGGGGTACCGGCGACCCGCGAGGCCCTCGTGACATCTGTTACGAGGGCCTTCTTTTATCGATCCATCATCCGTTATCCTGATGGCATGGCTCATCCCAAAAGGAGATTTTCGATGCGAGCGATGCTCTGCTCAATTCTGATACTGGTCGGAACCACGATGGCGGCGGCGATATGCCAGCAGCCTCCGGGGAATCAGGATGAAAAGACAGGCCTGCCAAGGGTGTTGATCATCGGCGATTCCATCTCCATCGGTTACACGCCGTTTGTGAAGGAGGCACTGAAGGGCCGCGCGAATGTGAGCCACAATCCTGGAAATGCCCAGCACACCGGCACCGGGTTGAAAAAGATTGACCAGTGGCTCGGGAATGAGAGTTGGGATGTGATCCACTTCAACTGGGGACTGTGGGATCTGTGCTACCGCGACCCCCCAGGATCACTCAAGCGCGGGAAAGAGAATGGTCGAATCTCCATCGAGATCGATCAGTACCAGAAGAATCTGGAAAAGTTGATCATCCGGCTCAAGAAGGCCGGTGCAAAACTGATCTGGGCCAGCACCACCTTTGTCCCCGAAGGAGAAACGGGTCGAAAGATGGGTGATGATCTCCGCTACAACGAGGTCGCCAGGAAGTTGATGAAGAAACACCGCATCCCCATCAACGATCTCCATGCTGCAAGCAGACAGTTTCCCGCAGGGCTTTTCCGTGCTCCAGGTGATGTTCATTTCAAAACGGAGGGCCGCAAGAAACTGGCCCAACTCGTCACCAAGAAGATCGAGCAGGCGCTCCCGGAGAAACCCGCTTCCGACCCCTAGGAGGAAGCGCTGGAATAGTTGCGTAATGCCAGGTTCCAGAACGCGCGCATTCCGAGAAATGCGATGGCAGTGACGCCGAGGATCTGTGCGATCAATAACAGGTCCGGTCCATCGAAGAGCACTCGTGCGGGTAGTGCAATCACCAGCAGCACCGGAAAGATCGTCATCAAGATCCGGCGAGTCCATTTCGGATAGATTTGATCAGGCCGTTCCATCAGTTTCGTTGCCGAGAAGAAGGCCATCACGAGACCCCTGTTGGTGTGGGTCCAGAACACGGGAATCATGAAATACATCTGCAGGATATAGTGCAGAAGACTGCCATTGAGAATCAGAAACAGGAACCACAGCAGGTTGCTGGTTCCGAGTTCTCCCGGGTATCGAAGTATCGCCCACGCCAGTATTCCCCCTGCGATGACCAGATTCAAAAACGAATTCGCGGCGAAGTCCCTCAAACTGAGGAAAAAGAGCGACGAGACTGGCCTCACGATGTAATAGTCGAGGTCTCCCTTGTTCACGTAGATCGGCAACCACCACAGATTGTTGCTGAAGACGGTCATGTGGATCGCATCGATGATCAGGTATCCAGAGACGAAGATCAGCACCTGGTCGTAATTCCAGCCACCGAGTAGATCGGTGTGCTGATAGAGGACCGTGAAGAAGATCAACTCGACGGCATAAAACATGCAATCCATGACGATTCGAAACCAGAAATCCATCCGGTACTCGAGCGAGCGACTGAAGGAGAAACTCAGAAATTGGAGGTAGAGGCGCAGGTATCTCGCCATCAGATGCCCACTCCCGTGTAACGGAGATCGCCCCTGCGCCATACGGGCACCGAGAAGGCCCCGATGACGAGGCACCACAACAGGCAGCTTCCGATTCCGATGTACCACTGGGTGAAATCAACTTTGCCCAGCACGACCAGTGTCGGGAACTCGAACAGGTAGACGAAGGGGAGCCAGCGGAGAACCTCCTGAACCTGATCCGGGAAGAGCGACAGCGGAAGCAGTGCTCCCCCCAGCAGCATCGTCACGAATCTGAGCAATACCGACAGGCTCCATACGTTGTCGGCCCAGAAGGCGATGTACTGGGGGACCAGACTCATCAGGAAAAACAGCAGGTGTGCGACGAGAATCGTTGGAATCACCATCGCCACGCTGAGGGGAGTCACCGTTGCAGTGGTGGAGAGTCCTAGCACCGGAATCGCAACAAGGCCCATCAAAACAGACTGAAACAGGTCCGGCATCACATTGCCGACCTGCTGGGCATACTTGGTGATGGCGTAGTGACGGGGATAGAGCAGATAGCGGCTGAGGGATCCATCGTAGATGTCTGTGGAGATGGTCATCTGGAGGTCGCCTCCACGAACGATGCGCCCGGTCAGAAACACCATCACTCCGTATGCAAGGATGCCCGGGAGATCCCAACCACCGACGAATTCCGCGCCTGATTCAGCGAAAATTGCCGTCCACAATGCCCACAGAACCACGAGATTCACGACCAGGTTCACCACCATGGTGATCCAGAAATCGACCCGGTAACTCATCAACTTCCTGGCTTCGAGGTTCACTAGATGGAAGAAGAGCGACAGACTCATTCTGAATCTTCCGTCCTTCCTGCCATGATTCTCTCGATGGTGTCTCCGATCTCAGGATCTTCGATGGAGAGATCGATCACGGAGTATTTTCGAAGCAACTCTGCTGCGACCTCGGGGACCTTGGCACGTGAAACGCGCAAGCAAATCGAACCGGGATTGCATTCGACGACTTGCCCCATCTTCTCCAGTACCTCCGATTCTGGTTGCAGGGTCGAGGTACGGTGGATGTTCAACCGGAGTTGTTTGTAAGGGGCATATTCGTGGATCACCCGCTCGAGACTTCCGTCGTAGACGATGTCTCCCTTGCGGATGATGATGATCCGCTCACAGAGACGCTTGATGTCTTCCATGTAGTGGCTCGTCAGGATCATCGCGGGAGCATTTTCACGACGGTAATCGAGCAGGAAATCTCGAACCGCTCTCTGCGTGGTGATGTCGAGGCCGATGGTGGGTTCATCGAGATAAACGACCCGTGGCGAATGGAGCAGTGCCGCGATCAACTCCATCTTCATCCGTTCTCCGAGCGAGAGGCGACGGATCTGAATCGTCATCTCGTCGCCGATTGCCAGCATCGATGAAAGACGTTCGAGGGATTTCCGGTATTGATCGCGGGGGATCTGATAGATCTCCCGCAGCAGTTCGAAGCAATCGGCACCGGGGAGGTCCCACCACATCTGCGCTTTTTGTCCCATGACGAGGGCGATCTGTCTGCGGAAATCGTCATGGCGTTGCCACGGTACGTGTCCGAGAACCTCCGCTTCACCCGAGGTGGGATGAATGATGCCTGAGAGCATCTTCACCAGAGTGGTCTTGCCGGCTCCATTTGCCCCGATGAGACCGACGATTTCTCCCTCGTTGACCTCGAAATCAGCTCCGGTGACGGCGACCTTGTCGATCCATTCACGCCTGAAAAGCGACTTCACCGAGGCGGTCAGCCCCGGTTTCTTTCGGTGTACCCGAAATACCTTGCGTAAATTTCGAACTCTGATCATCGCTTCTCCCTGGCTGAATCACCGTTTTAGCCGCTGATTCGCTCATCAGGGTTTTTTTTTGAAAATCTCGGTCCGACCGCCGGGTGAAACCGGATCGAGGTACTGAAGGAGCGTCTGGTTGCCGCCAGGGATCCAATTTCTGGTGGGGCGTTCCGTGGGCTTTTCTGGGATGGGAAGCAAGTGTACGGGTGGGCTACCCGTGCCTTGATGACGTATATGATGGAGCGACTACACAGGCAGAGCGACTGTTGCCAGGATTCCATCCGGGCACGGTCCCTCATTGCATCCCTACAGCTGGGTCGGAGCCATCTTGCGCTCGATCCACCTGGGGCCAACTCGGCGACTGCCGTTGCAGTCCCTGGCAACCCTTCCAATCGATCTCGCCAATTCAGTACCCGAGTCACGGGTACATCGCAGTTCTCTGTTCGTACCCATCCAGTGGTGGATCGGTGCGTACAGAGGTAATGAAAGGGGACGTCATGTCCTTCCCCAGGTTTGTTGCGGCAATCGCCGCCTGTATCCTCCTGGGAGCTTCCTTGTCGGCTCAGGCCCTCGAGGATCGCCAACCAGGAGTCGATGGACTCCAGATCGAGAGTTCCCGGGTCACCGGTCTCGCCAGCCTCCTGACGGGGCCGGCAGGAGCACCGATTCCGGGTATTGAAGATCGGGACAACCCCCTTGCGATTTTTGACCTACACGGACGAATTTTTGGCATCTCGGATGCAAGTTCCGAATTGCGAAGACTCAGTACCTCGCTCTGTGATCTGGGAAATATCCATCACAGGTACCAGCAGGTCTATCGAGGAATCGATGTACTCACGGGTCAGTTGATCGTGCACCAGGATCCTCAAGGGAACTTTCTGGCGGTCAACGGCGACTTCTATCCGCTGCGCAATGGCGTTGCGACCAAGCCGCGCTTCACTCTCGAAGAAGCGATTTTTCTGGCCGCTGGTGAATTGAAGATCGAAGCGCCTCAGACGCTCGAAGAGAAGCTGGTGATCGTCGATCCCGGTTGGTACGGAGATCCATCTGACCAGACAGTGCACCTCGCCTGGCACATGGTGGTCGGGTCAGCCGACTCGCTGCCAGAACATGTCCTGATCGATGCCATCGATGGATCGTTGCTGGATCACTGGCCGGCGGTTCATACTGCCATCAACAGGCAGATCTATGATGGATCCGGTGGTGGACTGCCGGGAATACTCACGAGAACTGAGGGGGGCGCTCCCACCGGAGACGCCAACATCGATGCTGTCTACGATTTCACCGGGGATTTTTATCAGTTGCTCAGTGCAGGTCTCAACCGTGACAGCCTCAATGGCTCGGGGAATGCCCTGATCGCCACTGCCAACTGGAATGATGGCATCTGCCCCAACGCGATCTGGAACGGCTCGGGCACTGCCTTCTGCAATGGCCTCGGCACCGACGATATCGTTGGCCACGAATTCGGCCATGGTCTCACCGATTACACCGCAGATCTGATCTACCAGAACCAATCGGGACAGCTCAACGAGTCCTTTTCAGATGTGTTCGGGGAACTGGTCGATCTGTGGAATGGAAATGCATCAGTAGCGGGTACACCCGGGGGTACTTCCTGGCCTCCCACTCCAACAGGATCGGGCACCGATACTCCCAACAGCGGCCGCACAGGGTGCGGCGATTCATCGGTGCGCTGGTTGATGGGTGAGGACAGTTCCCTCGGGGCCATTCGTGATATGTGGTCGCCTCAGTGCATGGGCGATCCTCCCAGTGCGCTCGATCCTCTTTACGAGGCCACAAGTTGCGATCCCGGTTTTGATGGCGGCGGAGTGCACTTTGGCTCCGGTGTCCCCAATCACGCTTTCGCCATGGTCACGGACGGCAAGAGTTTCAACGGCCAGACGGTCACGGGGATCGGTCTGATCAAGTCGGGAGCGGTCTGGTTCCGCACACTGACGGTCTACCTGACACCGGGATCCGATTTCAACGAGGCCTACACCCTGTTCAATCAAGCAGCCAGTGATCTGGTGGGGACGACACCCAACGATCCGCGCACTGGTGGCTCCTCGGGATCGGTATTCACCTCAGATGACGCAGTGCAGGTCCAGAACGCACTGACCGCAGTCGAGATGAATGCTGCGGGCATCTGTTCACCACCTCCTCCTCCAGACAACGACGATTGCATCGATGCAACGGTGGTCGCAGCTGGAATCAGCCCGATCAACAACAGTGGAGGAACTGACAGTGGTGTCGGGTTCGATGAGACGCAATGCTCAGGCACCTTCCTGGGGCAGGTTGCGAAGGACATCTGGCTCAGTTACACGCCGGCGCAGAATGGAACAGCGACCTTCACGACCTGTAACATCGCCAGCTGGGATACTGACGTGCTGATCTATACCGGTAGTTGTGGTTCCCTGAATCAGATCGCATGCAACGGAGATGCTTCAGGGTGCAGTAACTTCACATCGACCATCTCGAATTTGGCGGTAACAGGTGGGACCAACTACCTGATCCGAATCGGAAGTTTTGGTAGCAGTGGCGGATCAGGCGAGATCGATATCATCTTCACACCCGGTGGGGGAACTCCCATCGAGGTCTGCAATAACGGTGTCGATGACGATGGCGATGGAGCCATCGACTGTGCAGATGCTGATTGCGCAGCAGATCCAGCCTGTACCTCGACTCCAGCAGAAGATTGCTCCAATGGAGTGGATGACGATGGAGACGGTGCGGTCGATTGTGCCGACCCGGATTGTGCTGGAGATCCGGCATGTGTCGCCACGGCAGATGGAGACGAGTGTGTCGATGCGATCATCGCGTCGCTCGGTGCTAATCCGGTCAACACCGTGGGAGCCACCAACTCGGCCGAACCCTCCGATCCCGGTCAGTGCTCTGGGACCTTCCTCGGGGGCTTCTTCCAGGACATCTGGTACAGCTTCACTCCAGCCAGCGACGGGCTACTGACGCTGAGTCTCTGCAATAGCGTCGATTTCGATTCCGATGTGGCGATCTACATCGGTGGTTGCGGGGGCCTGGATCAGATCGGTTGTAACGGTGACGGCTCCGGCTGTGCTGGCTTCACCTCGTTGCTCAGCGATGTGCCGGTGACTGCTGGAATCGAGTACAAGATCCGGATCGGTGGCTGGAATGCTTCCGCAAATGGCACCGGCACTCTTGATCTGATCTTGGTGAGTGGAACCACCGAGAACTGCACGAACGGGGTCGACGACGATCTCGACGGACTCACTGATTGTGAGGACCCGGACTGCTCGGCAGATCCTGCGTGTATCCCATTCCCTGCGGATGAGTGCAACACGGCCATCGCAGTTAGCCTCGGTTCAAATGCGGTGGATACTTCCGGTGCGACAGATAGTGCCGATTCTGTGGGACCATGTAGCGGTTCCTTCATCGGCACGATGAGTCAGGATGTCTGGTACAGCTATCAACCTCCGTCCAATGGCATTCTCATCATTTCAACTTGCGGTACATTGAGTTTTGATTCGAGCCTGATCGTCTATCAGGGGAACTGTGGGGCACTGACCCAGGTCGCCTGTGACGGCGATTCATGTGGTCTGGCCTCCGAGGTGATGTTGAATGTCAACGGTGCTGAACAGTTGAAGATCCGCCTCGGCGCAGCCAGCGCAGGTGTCGGTGGAATCGGAACACTACAGATTGACATGGTGTTGCCGACTCCCGAAGACTGTAGCAACGGTATAGACGACGACCTCGATAGCCTGGTCGATTGCCTCGATCCTGACTGCGCTGCAGATCCTGCTTGCACCTGTGATCCGATCACCGCACTCACCTGCATCCAGGGTATTGGCCTCGAGGTCACACTCGGTTGGACCAACGGAGAATCCTACGACCAGATCCAGGTCACACGTGACGGTTTTCTGGTGGCCAATTTGCCGGGAACAGCCTCGAACTACACCGATCCGTCCGCACCTCTGGGGCCACGCACATATGTCGTGACCGGATTCTGCGGCGGCTCTCAGTCCTCCGCTCTGTGCGATGTCCAGGTTCAGATGCCGGCGGGATACCTATTCGTCGCTCCGCAGGTCATCGGCGAGTTCGACGAACTCAGCGGTGTGGGTTCGGTGGAGGTTGCGGTGTCCATCGGTGAAGAGACCAACAATCCTGGCTTCCCGAACGACACTCAGGGCTTCTCGATGTCACTGAGCAACTGGTAGAAATCCCCTGTGAAATCATAAATGGAATCGACATTGGCGTCTCCGGTGGGAGCGCCCCCCTCAGTTCTCGTGAGTATTCCCGGAAGTCCACCACCGGATCCATCATAGATCTGCCTGTTGATCGCAGTATGAACCGCCGGCCAGTGATCCAGCAACGATCCATCGATGGCATCGATCAGGACATGTTCTGGCAGCGAGTCGGCTGACCC
>JYMV01045131.1_pt1 | contig 26195 bp, 24 predicted proteins | sample 338911 | NCBI WGS metagenome assembly JYMV01 (sample SAMN03354496, study PRJNA234377) | hydrothermal vent metagenome | biome: Deep sea; feature: Hydrothermal plumes at the Eastern Lau Spreading Center, Western Pacific Ocean; material: Seawater | place: Tonga | collected 2009 | depth 2000 m m
TGAATTGATTGAATCTAAATTAGCAATATTCCAGCATTAATAAACACTTTATGACACTTTCTGACACAATCCTAGCATATTGGAACACTCTGTCAATAGAGAAAAACATAAACATTTAAGGCCATTTACTTGAAATTAAAATATTCTTAAGCGCGACACTTTGGAAGGTATTCAAGAGATAGTTGCGTTGAGATCGATAAAATTTGACTCACTAGCCGGGTAGTTGAGATGAATTAGGCACTTTGTATATAATTGACTGCCATAATTAGCTTTTTGGGGTATATTAGCTTCATTAATGACCTATATAATAGTGAAGGGTTTTGTTGAGACTGGGGCGCTCTAATACTAGTTGCGCAGATTTAAAATTAGAAAATAGCGATTGATCGACTTTTTCTTTTTTTTGAATTTCTTTAAATTATTTTGGGACCGTAACTATCTTTGTTTGAAATGATTTGCTTTGACAAGGTCAAATTTTGAGTGATATTATAAAACAGTTCCAAAAGACTGTTTTAAGTCGTTTTAAATGGTTACTTTCTATCAAGTTACATAAGATTAAAAGGTTATGAACCGTAAAAAAATTAAATTTGCACTTGGTTCTGTATTAATTGTAGGGGCTATTGGCTATCTCATTGCAACAGGAATCAACAGTACTTCTATATATTTTTTTACGGTCAGCGAATTGATGGACCAGAAGGTTTCTTTTCATGGAACAGGACTTAAGGTAAAAGGTAATGTGGTTGAGGGTTCGATTGAAAGGGACCCCAATGATTACCTTAGTGTTCAATTTGCTATTGAAGAAAAAAATAGTAACTTGAATGTTGTTTACCAAGGTGTCACGCCAGATATGTTTCAGGACGGTGGAGAGGTGGTTGTTGAAGGGGCCTTAGATGAACAAGGTGTTTTTCATGCAAACACGTTGTTGACCAGTTGCCCTTCGAAATATGAGGCCGAAAAAGAAGCAGGGGAAATGCATCCAGGAACTCTTCCAGGTTATAAGCCTAAACCCGAGTTGGACCTCAAGAAAGTTGATTTCTCACCTAAGACTACGATTTAAAAGTCCCCTCGTTATTTTTTCAACGCTACACCTCTTGTTTCTGACATTCAAAACAAGGATGACGTCTAATGAGATTAGAGGAAAAGGAAAGTTAAGGGAGAGTTATGAACGACGTAGGTGAATTTACTTTAATGGTGGCACTGGCCACATCCCTTTATGGGATTGTAGTCTATGTTATGGCTGCACGTGGGAATCGTATAGATCTTTATTTGAGCGCAGATAAAGTCCCACTTATAACCTGGGCTTGCGTGATGATTTCTTCTATTGCCCTTTGGAAGGCTTTTTTCACAAATGACTTTAGCCTTCAATACGTATACGCATATTCCAATATCGAACTTGATTATTTTTATAAATTCAGTTCCTTCTGGGGAGGGCAAAAGGGGTCGCTTCTGTTTTGGACTCTTATTTTAACAAGCTACATGATCGTTGTTCACTTTCAAAACCGCTCGAAAAATTTGATTGTTGTCCCTTATGCAATGGCGGTTATGCTCGCAATCACATGCTTCTTCCTTTTGCTTCTTAATTTTTCTACCAATCCATTTGAGCGCATTCCTCTGCCGCCAGAAGATGGACGTGGACTAAATCCACTTTTACAAAATTATTGGATGGTTATCCATCCACCTACGTTGTATTTGGGTTATGTTGGATTTACTGTTCCATTTGCATTTGCGGTAGCCGCACTTATTTCGAAAAACTTGGACGATGCTTGGATTCGATTGACTAGAAAGTGGACGGTGGTGTCATGGTTTTTTCTGTGTATGGGAAATTTGTTTGGAGCAAGTTGGGCTTATGTTGAATTAGGCTGGGGTGGATACTGGGCATGGGATCCCGTCGAAAACGCAGCATTTATGCCACTTATTGTGGCAACTGCTTATTTGCATTCAGTCATGATTCAAGAAAAAAAAGACATGATGAAGGTGTGGAATATGTCTCTCATTCTCCTCACTTTTGTGATGACTATATTTGGAACATTTATCACTCGAAGCGGACTCATACAATCGGTTCATACCTTTGATGAAGCGACACTGGGGTATTACTTTCTAGGGCTACTTTTTTTCATAATTTCTGTTTGTACAGTATTGATTATTTGGCGCTTACCCTTACTTAAAAGTAAAAATGAACTGGATTCATTTCTTTCACGAGAGGCGGGTTTTCTCTTTAATAACTTGCTACTCCTTGGAATCGCGTTTGCGACATTTTGGGGAACCATTTTCCCGATTATTTCTGAGGCGGTGCGCGGAGTAAAGATCACGGTGGGTCCGCCTTTTTATAACCAGGTCAATGTTCCTATTGGTTTGGCTCTGTTGGCATTAATTGGTATCGGCCCGATCATTGCTTGGCGAAGGGCTACTTGGTCCAACCTGAAAAAGAATTTTTTAAAACCACTGATGTTTGCGTCGGTTGGTGGAGCCGTTTTATTTCCTATCCTTCCATTGTCCAATCGATCAGAAATTTATACTTACATTGCATTTATTCTTTGTATTTTTGTGTTGTCGTCTATGCTCATTGAGTTTTATAAGGGAACTATGGCTCGGTATACTTCAAGCGAGACGGTTCTAGGTGCTTTAGGTTCCTTAATCTGGAATAACAAGAGACGTTATGGAGGTTATACCGTTCATATCGGAGTAGTAATGATTTATGCAGGGATCGCTGCATCACAGTCGTACGGCATTCATGTCGAAAAACGCGTCAAAATAGGTGAGACTATCGAGATAAGAGGTTATACGTTGCGTTACGAAAAGCTCGCTGCGATTCAGGCTACTTCAGTAAAAACTCGTATTATTGCACAATTAGCCGTTGAAAAAGATGGAAAGAGAATCTGGACAGCGAGACCGGAAAAAGAGTTTTATAAGGGACAAAACCAGCCTGTGTCCGAAGTAGATGTAAGATCTACCCTAGCCAGTGATCTATATGTGATTCTTGCAGATTTTTCTGAAGATGAATCGGCGACAATAAAAGTTTACCATAACCCTATGGTGAAATGGTTGTGGACGGGGGGGTGGGTCATCGCTCTAGGAACTATGGTCTGTGCATGGCCCGACAGATTGGAGCAACGTCGAAGGTTGGAGCGCTTAAAACTCCAAAAAATCGTTTTTTCGCCAGCCCAGGAGTAATCTATGGCAATTCATTTCAAAAAAATTATTTCTGTTTTTTTTATTGTACTGTTTGTCGCTATCATATGTTCAAGCTTAGCCAATGCGGGAGCAGTATTGTCAGACTTAGAAAACCAGCTGATGTGTAAGTGTGATGACAAGTGTGGCAAGGTGCTTATAAACTGTACTTGTTCAACGGCTGATAAAAACCGAAAAAAATTTGCGAAAATGCTTGAGTCGGGTTTGACAGTGGATCAAATTGTTCAACAGCAGGTCGAAAAGTACGGCGAGACGGTACTTTCTGCTCCTACCAAAAGCGGATTTAATCTCACCGCCTGGGTGATTCCATTTGGAGCACTCATGATTGGGGGGGTTGGATTACGCAAGCTTCTAAATGGATGGGTAGGAAAAAGCAAACTCGACATCGAGTTCCAAAACACAGAGGACGGTGCTGCACCGAAATCAGGTTCTAAAAAATCTGGTGAAATGAATGCCAGTAAATACTCCCGCCGTTTGAAGGATGAATTAGATCGACTGGAGACATGAACCTTACCTTTCCTCATTTAGTTGAATTGCTCCTGATTGCAGGAATCATAATTGCTATTGGTATTCCGTTGTTTGGGAAACTACCAAACACTCGGCCTTTTTCTGAGATTGATCCTGTAGAGGAAGAGTTTAAGCATCTACTCGTTCGAAAAGAAGAAATTTTACTATCGATCAAGGACTTGGAGGTTGACCTTCAAGCTGACAAAATTTCTAGTGAAGATTCCGATGCTCTACGGAATAAACTTGAAGGGGAAGCCATTACCATCCTTGAACGAATTGATGAGTTGGAAAAAAACAAGAAAAAAGGCAACAAGTCATCTTCGAAAAGTTTTCTTCTAACTTAGCGGAACATCTTTTTGAGTAAACAGCAGTCAGAAAAAATAACTATATTATATGAGAGCGCCCTCGTCCATACTTAGGCCTGAGTATGACATTTGACCTTCAATGGTAACCCGCATGAACGAGCAAACTCATCCCGATTCGTCTTGTCCTATTATTCGAGTTCTAGACCTCCAAAAAGATTTTGGTTACCTACAGGCCTTGAGTGGAATTAGTTTCGATTTAAATAAAGGGGAGTTTCTTACCATCTTTGGGCCAAACGGAGCTGGCAAGACGACTTTGATTAAAGTTCTAACTGGGCTTACACGCCCCACTTCCGGATCAGCCAGCATAGACGGTTTCGATGTTCTTGAAGGCAATGCAGAGCTAAGAAATCAAATCGGTGTTATATCTCACACGACCTGTTTGTACCCTGATTTAACAGCACTAGAAAACTTTTTATTTTACGCTAAGCTCTATGGTTTAGACGATCCAGAAAAAAGAGCCAACGAATCTATTAGAGAGGCCGGATTACAATTACGTAGGCATGATCCAGTAAGGACTTACTCCAGAGGAATGCAACAGAGAATGGCTATCGCCAGAGCCACTTTGCATGATCCTTCGGTTTTATTTTTGGATGAACCCTTTACTGGACTGGACCTAAGGGCAACCAACGCGCTTAAAAATCACCTGCATAATTTACACACAGGTAAACGAACTATTATTATGACAACGCATGATATATCTTGCGGCCTTGAAATGTGCGATAAAGTTGCAATACAACATAAGGGAAAGTTTTTATTGTTAGAGTCCGTCGATAAAATTGATCGAGAAAATTTTGAAAATTTCTACACAGAAATATTAGAAAAATGAGATGTCAACCGGAGGCATTGTCATTTCTATGAATCGATATCTCAATCAAGTAAGGGCTATTGTCTGGAAGGATTTTGTCACAGAACTAAAAACACGTGAGTTGTTTAGTTCGATGTTTATTTTCGCGCTTCTTGTAATCATTATTTTTATTTTTTCAATAAACCTTAGTATCGTTAAGGCAAGTGAGGTTGGCCCTGGAGTGCTGTGGGTCGCATTTTTATTTGCAGGAACTATTGGCCTTAACCGATCCTTCATGCTGGAGAAAGAAAATGGCTGTTTACAAGGGTTACTTCTTGCGCCCGTTGATAGAACAGCACTTTACTTTGGGAAACTGATAAGCAATTTTGTGTTTTTATTGATTATGGAAGCCTTCATATTACCAATTTTTATGATTTTCTTTAATGTTGATTTGATTTCACATTTATTGCCTTTAATGTATGTGATTTTTTTAGGAACGCTGGGGTTTTGTGCTATAGGGACACTTCTTTCTTCTTTATCCGCTAATCTCAAAACGCGTGATATCATGTTACCAATACTATTATATCCATTGATAATTCCAATCATTATTGGATCGGTCCGGATGACAGGACAGGTCCTCGCAGGCGAACCATTATCAAATATGGCGAACTGGATGAACCTGGTCTTATGCTTTGATGTTATATATATTGCTGTTTCCATTATGATGATAGATTTTGTTCTGGAGGAATAACTTGAATGAATAATCTGGAATATTTATTTGCGGCGAACGTGTTTATGTGGGGCGGTATTTTTTATTATCTGTTCCGAATCAAAAAATATCAACAGTCTTTGCAGAATGATTTGGATCTTATAAAAGAAGCCGTTGAAAAAGGATCGCAAAAATGAGTGAAGAAACAAAAGAGAGTAGCTCAATTTTAATTTGGCTTACCGCTTTATCCTTCTTAATAGGCATGGCAGCTATTTTTATTTATGTGCCTACGGAACAAACGGAGGGAGCAGTTCAGCGAATTATGTATTTTCATATTCCTGCGGCATGGTTAGCATTTTTTTCTTTTTTTATTGTTTTTATCTGCAGTATTTTGTTTTTATGGAAGAAAGAACGGGAGTGGGATATATATGCCCTAGCTTCCGCTGAAATTGGTGTTATTTTTTGCTCGCTAGTTTTAATAACAGGGCCAATTTGGGCGCGACCAATCTGGGGTGCATGGTGGGTATGGGACGCTCGACTAACATCCACTTTAATTTTATGGCTCATTTATGTGTCTTATCTTATGCTTCGTTATCAAACGGATGTGGGTTCGATGCGAGCACGATTTGCTGCAGTTTTAGGAATTGTGGGTTTTCTTGATATTCCATTCATTCATTTTTCTGTTTTGTGGTGGCGTACCTTTCATCCCCCGCCTAAGATGATATCACCGGAAGGGTTGGGCGCGGGAATGGATCCTGCTATGGTAACCACACTGATGCTATCTCTCGGTGCCTTTACACTACTTTATTTTGTGTTAATGGGACAGAGAATCAAAGTTGAAAAGATGAAAGATGAAGTCGAACGACTCAAAAAAGACTACTTATACACTAACTAAGAAGTATATACTTCTTTTTATCATTATCTTTATTGGTGCCATTCTTTTCTTCTTTGAACACTTTATAGAAGCACCGATTTCTATTGCTGATATTCAAATAAAGAAAAATTTTGATGAAAAAAAATCGTCTGTAGGGTACTTAGCACCTGATTTTAACTTACGAAACTTAAAAGGAAATTATGAAAACCTTGATAGTTATCGCGGGCAGGTAGTAGTTCTAAATTTTTGGGCAACTTGGTGCGCCCCTTGTCGTGTAGAGATGCCTTCTTTTGAAAAGCTTTATCGTCGTTACCGCTCCGAAGGAATGACGGTTCTGGCGGTGACACTAGATAAAAATTCAGGACCAAAAATTAAATCTTTTGTTGATGAATACGAACTTTCCTTCCCTATTTTATTGGATGAGAAAGGCGAGGTGGAGCGGCTTTACCCCTCAATGACAATTCCATTTACTTATGTAATTGACCGTGAAGGGCGAGTGGTGGCAAGAGTGGATGGTGCTAAAAACTGGGAATCGAATGAAACCTTTGAGGCAATTGAGTACTTATTGAAAAAACCTTAGTAAGACCATTCAACTTTATGGTGATCTATTATGAGTGAAAAAGATGTGATCGAAGCGAATCAAAATTTTTATAATGCCTTTAATAAAAATGACATAGAGCTGATGATCGGAATTTGGTTAAACGATTCAGCTTCGCAGTGTATTCACCCGGGGTGGGACGTCTTGACCGGATTTGAAAATATTATGAGTAGTTGGCAGAAAATTTTTGCATCAGCTCAAGATTTAGAAATCAAACTTTCACATATCAAGGTTACTACCTCAGAAAACCTCGCATGGGTAACCTGCCAAGAAAACCTCTTTTCGATAGTATCCAGTGGCGTTCAGTTGTCGAAGGTCCACTCGACCAATCTATTTAAAAAAGTCAATGATGAGTGGAAGATGATTCTTCATCATGCCTCCCCGGTGAGCGGACTCCCCGCTATAGAGAAAATAACTGAAAACTAATAAGCACACACAAGACCATTCCTCAGCACTCATATAATTAACATTTCTTATGATAACGTAGGAATTAAAAAGTATATTTAAAAATAGCTGCCTTGCCCACCTTCTTTATAAATACTCTTTAATTATATTAGATAGAGTTTTTAATTATTCGAAAGAAAAACCATTAAGCCCATGCACTGTCCTGCCTGTAAAAATGCATTAACAAAAATCATCATAACTAACGTGCAGATTTTGGCATGTGAGTATGGGTGTGGTGGGTTATGGTTTAGTCAGAGCCAAGTAAAGATGCTTGAAAATTTAAAGCCTCGGTTAGGAATGCCTCTCCTTAAGATTAAGCGAGCTGATGGGATCAAGGTATATCGTGGGGTCGAACATATTTGTCCCTATTGCAAAACCACATTGCTGTTTAGGCACTTTTTCAGCAAGGAGCTCGATACCGAGGTTAATCAGTGCGCCAAGTGCGGAGGGTTCTGGTTCGACGTCGCGGGTTTTTCAAAAACACAAACTATGAATGGGCAGCAAAAATAAAAAGCTATTGATGAGTATTTCTCTATTATTCTTTACAAAAAAATTAAAAACATACACATTCTTAACGAGGATGTGGGCAAAGTAGTTAAAAATATTATTCATATTTTTAAGTTTCTTTGCCCTGAAGAAGATTTTCCTGAGTAAGATAATGTGTTTTCTTTCCTCAGAAATAATACGACCCCATGGCGAGTTGCTGATTAGATATCAGTAACCTAAAAATGACTTATACTACCCTCTTAAAAAGCAAGCAACCTGGTGTCCAGAGTTTATTTCTTTGAGCTGCGGTACAGATTGCTCACATCTTTTTTCTCCAATGGGACATCGCGAATAAAAAGCACATCCTTGAGGCATATCCATAGTACTTGGCAGATCCCCTTTAATTGTCAAACCCTGTTTCTTTGCTTCCGGATCAATTGATGGTATCGCGCTTAATAGAGCTTCAGTGTAAGGATGACGTGGGGTTTTGTAGAGAGAATCACTATCCGCAATCTCAACTATTCTTCCTAAATACATAACTGCAACCCGATCACAGAAATGTCTAACAATGTTCATGTCGTGAGAAATAAACAAATACGATATCCGCATTGATTCTTTAAGGTCCAGCAGTAGATTTATTATCTGTGCTCGAATCGAAACATCTAGTGCGGAGACCGGTTCATCAGCAATGATTAAACTCGGGTTCAGTGCGATCGCACGGGCTATCCCAATTCGCTGCAGCTGCCCTCCGCTGAATTCGTGTGGATATTTTTCTGCCTGGTCAAGTGACAGCCCAACTCGATCTAACAACCATGCAACCCGTTCTTTTTTCTCTATTGATTTGGTGAGCCCATGTATGTCTAAAGGTTCTTCTAGTATTTTTCTGACTCGTTTTCTTGGATTGAGAGAAGCAAGAGGATCCTGAAATATGATTTGCATTTCTTTTCGGAGAGGGCGTAGTTTATTCTGTTTCAGTGCAATCAGGTCATGATTTCGGTATAAAATCTCTCCCGATGTAGGCTCTACCAGTCTCAATATCGCACGCGCGGCTGTTGATTTTCCGCAACCTGATTCCCCGACCAGACCTAATGTTTCGCTTTCACGAAGCAGAAAGGAAATACCATTCAAAGCATGTACCGTTTGCTTGCCTTCATTAAAGGTATTTATTTGAAAATATTTTTTAAGATTCTTCACCTCAAGCAAGACGGGTTGAGATGATTTTGTATTGGTTTCCATTAGTGCAACCAGCAGCTCACAGAATATTCGTTAGCAATTTTCTTAAGTTTTGGTTTCTCCGTTTTACAACGCGTTTCCGCTGAAGGGCAACGAGGATGAAATGGACATCCAGAAGGAATTTGTGAGAGCGAAGGAACAACCCCTGATATTTCATTTAGTTTTGGAAGCTTCCCTTGAGTAGGTTTCAACGTGGGAATAGATTTCATAAGCCCTATTGTATAGGGATGAAGAGGTGAACGGAAAAGATCAAGCACCGGTCCCGATTCGACTATTTCACCTGCGTACATAACCATGACGCGTTTTGCAATTTCAGCAACGACTCCTAGGTCATGAGTGATGAGCAGAATAGACATCTGAGTTTCATTTTTTATTTTTTTTAAAAGATCAAGTATTTGTGCTTGTATTAAAACATCGAGCGCTGTTGTTGGTTCATCGGCTATAAGAATACGCGGGGAACATGAAAGAGCCATAGCGATCATTGCCCTTTGTCGCATCCCACCACTCAATTGATGTGGATATTGATCTAATTTTTCTTTTGGAGAAGCGATTTCTACCTGCTCTAAAAGTTTTAAAGATTTTTCTCTTGCTTCTTTGCGGGAGAGCGATGTATGGCGTAGGATTGTTTCAATGATTTGCTCCCCTATGGTTAATACCGGGTTCATTGAAGTCATTGGATCCTGAAAAACCATAGCGATATCTTTGCCACGGTGAACCTGTAATTCTCTTTTCGTCAGTTTGAGGAGGTCTTTGCCATTAAAAAGAATTTCTCCACTCATAATTTTCCCGGGCGGTTCCTCAATAAGCCGTAATATAGAAAGTGCACTTACGGTTTTACCGCAACCGGATTCTCCAACCAGCGCGAGTGTTTCTCCCTGGTTAAGTTGATAGCTGATTCCACGAACAGCAACTAATTCTTTTGCGGGAGTTGCAAACGACACTTTTAGATTTTTAACCAACAATTCCTGTGTGGGCATATTTCCTTCATTTCTGACATTGTTATAAGAATTATAAGGTATGATTTATCATTAGATAAATATTTTTATCATTATTTTCAGGACAGTTATTCAACTTAAATTAATAATGCTAATATTGAATAATTATGGTTTATTCATAATTCTAGCAAGGCTTTTATGAGAATATGTGCCCCGTGAATTGGTTTGCCTATTTGCATATAACTAAACATTAGTTGTTTTTTAGATTGGAGGGGATATGCGGATTTTGAGTTGGAATGTTAATGGTATGCGTGCTGCTGTTCGAAAAGGTTTTTTGGAGTGGTTTCACGCTGAGGCACCGGACGTAATATGCCTTCAAGAAATCAAGGCAACTCCAAATGACCTGACAAAAGAAATGGCAGACCCAGATGGATATCATGCGGTTTGGAATCCTGCGCAACGAAAAGGTTATAGTGGTGTGGCTGTTTTAAGTAAGAAAAAACCCCGAGAAATCCATCTTGGGATGGGGATTAAGAGGTTTGATGTAGAAGGTCGAATTATCAGATTAGAATATAAAAACTTTGATCTTTTGAATATATACTTCCCTAATGGTACTAGTGGTCCGGAGCGCCTCAAATATAAAATAGATTTTTATGATGCTTTCCTCGACCATTGTGAAACTTTACGTGAGGAGGGTAAAAAACTGGTCATTACCGGAGATGTTAATACAGCTCATAAGGCCATCGATTTAAAAAACCCAAAATCCAATGAAAAAAATTCAGGATTTCTTCCAGAAGAGAAAGCCTGGATGGACAAGTTCGTCTCTCATGGATATATTGACACTTTCCGTGAGTTTTGCCAGGAACCCGATCATTACACCTGGTGGAGTTACAGAGCTAATGTTCGTAAAAAGAATATAGGATGGCGTATTGATTATTTTTTCGTTACCGAGGACTTAATGAGCAAGGTCAAAGAATCTTGCATATATCCTAAGGTAATGGGCTCAGATCACTGTCCGATTGGCTTAGATATCAAGGCTTAACGAATTATTAATGCGCCGTTTGTAAGATCGATTTAAATGAATCTATTGTATTAAATTGAACATCAAAACCACCTGAAACAATATTTTTAAAACGCATGTTATTGTTTGCCATCAATGGAAACACGAAAGGAAAATAATGAGTTTTGACTTGGGAGAAAGTTATTCCGAATTTCAATTGCTTCAGCGGGAATCAATTTCTGAACTAAATTCGTTGGCCTTGCTGTTTACGCATTTAAAAACTGGCGCAGAAGTTCTTGTCATAGAGAACGACGATGACAATAAGGTTTTTAGCGCAACATTTAAGACTCCTCCATCCAACGATCGAGGGGTTGCTCATATTCTTGAACATAGTGTCTTATGTGGATCACGTAAATATCCGGTGAAAGAGCCGTTTCTTGAATTATTAAAAGGAAGTTTACAGACCTTTCTTAACGCGATGACTTTCCCTGATAAAACCATGTATCCGGTAGCAAGTCGTAATAAGAAAGATTTTTTTAACTTGATGGATGTTTACCTAGATGCAGTATTCTATCCAAATATTACAGAAGAAACATTTATGCAGGAGGGGTGGCATCACGAATTAGAACTTCCTGATAAAAATATTACCTATAAAGGGGTAGTTTTCAATGAAATGAAGGGGGTTTTCTCAAGCCCGGAAAACATTTTAGATCGACACTTAGCGCATTCTCTTTTTCCAAGCACGACTTATGGTTTTGAATCGGGCGGAGACCCTGAAGCGATTACAGATTTAACTTATAGAGAATTTAAAAATTTTCATAATAAGTACTATCACCCCTCGAACAGCCGTATTTTCTTTTATGGTGACGGGGATACATTGGAATATTTAAATTTTCTAGACAATGAATATCTTAAAGATTTTGAGTCAATTCAAATTGAATCTGCTATTAACGCACAAAGACGATTTAGCAAGCCCAAGCGAAAAATAATTTTCTATCCTGTATCAAAAGACGAATCCCTGGATAAGAAAACTTTTGTGATCGTGGGATTTAAATTAGACAAGTCAACCAACCATGAACATTGCCTTGCTTTTAATATTTTAAGCTATTTATTGCTGGGAACTTCTGCATCTCCGCTACGCAAAGCATTACTCGAATCTGAGCTTGGAAGCGAAGTGATTGGTGGTGGATTTGATGATAATCGTTTCGAAACAACTTTCGCTGTCGGACTTAAAGGCACAGAAGCCAATAACGAAGATGAAATTCTTGAACTTATTTTCTCAACCCTGAAGAACCTTGTGGATGATGGGATTGAGGAAGATATGGTGAGGTCGGCTGTAAATTCGATTGATTTTAAACTGCGTGAGTCAAATTTCGGTGGTTTCCCAAAAGGCATAGTCTACAACATCCAGACTTTGGCTTCCTGGTTATACGGTTCAGACCCTTTTATACATTTGAAATATGACAAACTTATGGAAAAGGTCAAACGCAAGTCAAAAGAACGGTACTTTGAAAACTTAATAGACAAGTATCTTTTAAATAATAATCATCAGAGCATAATGATTGCCAAACCTAAGCCAGGCCTAGAGAAGAAAAAGGACGCTAAGGTCAGAAAAAATATGAGGACTTTGAAGGCCTCGATGTCCCAAAGTGATATTGAAAACCTTGTTCAGAAAACTCAACAGCTTCAGGCAATGCAGATCAAACCGGATTCGCCAGAAGCTTTAGAAAAGCTACCAAGCTTGGATATTCATGACATTGAAGTTAAGAGTGAACGTTTTCCGATGGAATTAAAAAGAGAATCTGAGCCTAAAATTTTATTTCACGATTTATTCACAAATAATATAGCTTATGTTCAAATTGGTTTCGATGCGCTCAGTATTCCTCTTGATAAAATTCCCTACCTTTCACTTGTCGGGAAATTAGTTTTAGGTATGGGGACACGCCGACATAGTTACATGGAAATTTCACAGCTACTCGGCATCCATACTGGGGGACTTCATTCCTGGCATTTCACCTCCGCTAAAATCAATGATCATAAAAGCATATTGTCGCGTATTTTCTTCAGCGGAAAAGCGCTTATGGAGAATTTGGATCATCTTTTTGATATTTGGGACGAGTTGATTCAGGAGCATGATTTTAATAATCCCAAGCGCCTGATTGAGATAATAAAGAGTTCAAAAGCTGATATGGAAGATTCTATCCTCTCGTCAGGAAATCATTATGTGCTATCTAGACTTAATTCATACAAGTCTCCCTTAGGCCAATACAACGAGCTGAGCGGAGGAATTTCTTATTATAAATTCTTGGAAAAATTACTAGATCACGCAGAGAAGAATCCCGATGAAGTGGCGGAAGAGTTCAGGAATATTGCACAAAGTTTATTTACAAAAGAAAATATTTTTGTGAATATCACTGCCCCTGAAAATGACTATAAAAAAATTAAAAAAAGAGTTATAAGTTTAACTCAAAACTTATCTGATAAAAAACAACCTCTTGTAAACTTTAAATTTGAAACCGGACCAGTAAACGAAGCCTTTTTAACTGCTAGCTCAGTGCAGTTTGTTGGGAAAGGAGCCAATTTATTTGAATTAGGTATGGAGTATAGTGGAAAGTTCGATGTCTTAAATTCAGTTCTTCGTACTTGTTTTTTATGGGACCGGGTTCGTGTTCAGGGAGGGGCCTATGGTTCTCAAAGTTCCTTTGATTCATATAGCGGTGATTATGGGTTGGTTTCCTACCGAGACCCAAACTTGACAGAGACACTCGATATTTACGATCAAATTGCAGATTATATTGAAAATTTTAATATTTCGGAGAAAGAGTTAACTAAGATTTTGATTGGTTGTGTAGGACGTTTGGATCCGCCAATGACAGCTGATCGAAAAGGTTCGGCTTCAATGGGTGAATATTTAACTGGGAAGACATACGAGTTGAAACAGAAACGGCGAGATGAATTATTGTCGACTCGTTTGGAGGATATTAAATCTTTTGCCGTTCTATTCAGAAAAATAAAAGAATCTGGCAATATCTGTGTTTTAGGCAATGACGAAAAAATTAAGAAATCAAAAAATCGTTTTGACCATTTGGTTAAGGTGTTTGATTGACTAGCGATTTTATATTTTGATTTCCTAGAATTCAACTATTGTTGCACCATCACCTCCCCCCGATCTTGGAGCGGGAGAAAACTTCTTACAGACTCCAGTTGAAGAAAGATAATCTCTAACAAGGCTTTTGATTGTTCCCATGCCATGTCCGTGAATTATAGTTGCTTGTTTAATTCCATTAACGATTGCCTGACTAAGAAAACCTTCAATAGCAATAAGTGCCTCGTCAGAATTCATTCCCCGTAGATCGCAAGTTGTTTTTACTGTTGCCGTTGACTCTGTATGAACGTTCACATTTATTTTTCCCAGAACCTTACCCGGGGCACGTTTCTTTTTCAGACTTCCTTTTAATCTGTCGGTAGCTACAACCGTTTCTATCTTACCCAAACCCACCCGGGCTTTCTTTTTACCTGCTGGACTTTCCAGCAAAACTCCTACTTCTCCATAGTTTTCAATCAATACCAAATCACCTTCCTTTAATTTCTCAGGAGAAATTACCCATTCAGAAAGATCATCTCGACGCGCGGATAATGGCATCCGCCCCATTATTCCAATTTCACGTTCTGCCTTACGAAGTTTTGATATATCAGAACTTCCCTTAACGTCTTGCATCATTTGGCGGACTTGGTTTTTTGCTTCTCGAACAGAGGATTGTATACGTTTTGATTTCTCGAGATTGAATTTTTTCTCTTTTTCTTGAAGACTCTCAGTAACTTCACGCTGTTTCCTAATTAGATCCTCTAATTTTAGAGTCGCAGACCGCAAACCTTCTTTTTCTTTAAGCAATTCAACTCTCTGCTGAGTTAAATTTTTTAGTACCTCATCAGCCCGCGTATCCTGAGACTGGTAAATCTTTCTTGCCCGCTCCGTAATTCTCATATTAAGACCAAGCTGTTCGGCAATCTCGATAGCAGCGCTATGACCAGGCACGCCAAAAATGAGGCGGTAGGTTGGTACGTGCGATTTAGAATCAAACTCCGTACATGCATTAAGAAATCCACTGCGTGTTTGCGCAAGAAGCTTTAATGCCATGTAGTGGGTCGAAACAAGAGTTGTGGCTCCTTTATCATTTAACTCTGTCAGCATGGCTTCTGCCAAAGATGCGCCTTCTTGTGGATCCGTAGCTATTCCCAACTCATCGAGCAAAATGAGCGAACCTGAGGTAGCATGACTCATAATATGAACAATTTTTTTAATATGCGCCGAGAAGGTTGACAGACTGAGCTCTATGCTCTGTTCATCTCCAATATCAGCATAAACTTCCGGATAAAAAGGGATTTGTGATCCTTTGTCAACTGGCAAAAATAATCCTGCACGAACCATAAGAGCCATCAAGCCAACCGTTTTAAGGGTTACAGTTTTTCCACCTGTATTGGGCCCCGATATGATAATTACATTAGTGGATTGATCCCAAGCAATATCATTTGGAATAACATCTTTCCCATTCAGTATTAGTTCTGGGTTAAAGGCTTTGTTTAGCTGTAACTTGCATCCCTGCCTAATAGGGCACAACCTAGCTTGCATTACCTTAGCCAACCTAGCCCGAGCATGAATAAAGTCAAGCTCTACCAAAATCTCCATACTAGAAGAAATAACCTCGCCAGAGTCAATTATCTGTCTAGTTAGCAACTGCAAAACTTTTTTCTTTTCCCAGTCAACAGCTAGTCTATTTATTTTTAATTGATTGTTTAGTGGAACTATAGAAGATGGTTCGATATACAACGTTTGCCCACTTCCAGAACTATCATGGACAATTCCTTCTATTTGCGAGCGTTTATCTGATTTAACAGGAATGACAAGCCGGCCCTCTCTTTCTGTATGATAACTGTCTTGAATTACTTCTTTATGTGCATCGCTAGAAAAAAAATTTTTGACTTTGGATTCTAGTTTTTGTTTCGCAGAAAATACGTCACGAGTAGCCTGTTTGAGCTCGGGCGAAGCGTTTTCTTTTATTTCCCCTTCATCGTCAATGCATCGCTCTAATTCGCGATACAAAGAAGGAAGTGGGTTCAGAGGATCGCTAACTAAACTTAACAAAGGAAAATCGTCTTGTTTTTCTATGGAACTCCGCACATGTCGAATGACACGTAATAGCTTTAAAACAGAAAAACACTGTAATGAGCCCAGGAACTCTCTTTCTTTAGCCTCTTCAAGCAAAGGAAGAAAGTTGTCAAAGGAATCGATAGGAAAGGACTTCTCCACTGCAAGAAACTCAACCATTTCTGCTGTGGTATTGAGCGCATGACTAGCGGAATCAATGTCTGAGTGAGGAACAAGCGAGCGGCAAAGTTTGATTGTTACTGGAGAACATGCATGACCTGCAAGAGCTTCTTGTACTAAAGACCAGCCAAGAAGCTCTCTCGATTTTTCTAGAAAATGGGTTTTATTTTCTGGAAAAGAATTTGCTGACCCAGTCATTGTATTGCCGCAAACTCTACAGCCTTTTGTGTTGAGACAGTAATTCTCGCATCAAAAAAAAAATTTGGATCACGTGCCCCCTTAAAACCTCGCAAAAGAACGCCTACATCTTTTTTTACTTTTTGATTAAATACAACAAATTTTTCGCCTGGGGTAAGTTTATTTCCTTTATCCTGTATGGTTTGAAAAGTAACAACCACTGGCTTTTCAAAGTCGACATGATCGGATGAAAGATATACTTCAAATTCAATGACATTTTTACCTCTTACCGTAAAGCGATTATTTCCTCTATCGATGGCAAATAACGTAGCAATTTTACCATCATGAATATTAAGTGGTTCCATTTCGGGACCGGGGATTTGCAATGCCGCCAGTTTTAAACCTTTACTAACTCTTGCCCAGAAAAAACGTTCCATATGATTTTCTTCTCGGGTTATGCGTATCACTTTGGGGGAGGTATTTCTTTTTTGTTTGTTAAGCCACTCAACCAAGGCAGGAACCTCAGACTCTGGTAGGAAATGACCTCCATGCGCTGCCCCGCGTTTTTTATGTTCGCGATAAATAACGGGAGATTTAAAATCAGATAAAATTTTGTAGGTTCGGCGACTAAGACTGATTGGAAAAATAGGATCAAATTCTCCCTGAATAATATACATAGGAGTATTATTCAGGTTAACTAGGAAAGACATGAGTCGTTTGGTGATACCTCCGGCGATGGGGACGACACCAGCAAACTGGTCTGGGTAGAACATTCCCATTAGGTAAGCACCAATAGCTCCATTGGAAAGCCCGGAAAGAAAAATTCGATTGGGGTCAATGGGATATTTAGCCCTTATTTCACGAATTAACTGTAAGACAAAATTTTCTGCATTTCGTGACCACCATGCTCCCATAGGATAGGTAGGGCAAAGAATGACAAACTTGCCTCCCAGTCGCTCAATCCATGCCTGTATTGTATTAGCGCCACTACCACCCATGCCATGCATAATCACAATCATTGGCATATCAGGTAAAACTAAATCCGGAACATAGAGTGCATATGAATATTTTTTTTGTTTAATTTTAATCTTTAGATTTGATTGCAATCCCGCAGCGTTGTTGCTGGGTGCTGAAAACGTTGTCCGTAAAAGTTGTTTTATTTGAGCGGAGTCGACGTCATGCAACTTTAAACGATCAATAACTTGGTTTTCTACATTCTCATCGCTGGTAGACAGAAACAAACCTATATCCGCCACGCTATCATAGGCCCTCTCGACAGTTGTTAGTTCCTTAGTGACCGTGCAGGCAAAAACAGTTAACAAGATGAATGCGATCAATGTATTCTTCATAAACTTACCGAGAGATTATTGTTCATAACCTCAGCTTAAAATAAATTCCAATTGTTGTAAAGCCACAGAGAAATCAAATGTGATCCGCATTATAATTCCACTCTAACCTTTAAGGTGCGACCACTTTACCTATAGACACCACATCTTGGTTAAAGTAAGATTTTCTGGAAGTTACGAACTAAGATATTACTTCCTAATAGAAAGGTGCATCTTGTATGGGAGGACCTTCGGCCACTGTTTCCAAAAACCATCCAAGACCAGGCAGTATCGTATTTAGCACTTCTCGAGAAATCACAGAAAACACGCAGGTCTATTCAAGGCTTTTTAGATGCCGTAAGAATAAATTTGATTTCATAGGGCAGATCAAAATCAACCTTCAAGAAATTGCGGCTAATGTAGAGGTGTTTAATACAAATTACTTTGATTGTTTTGATACCCCTCTAAAGAACGTCACCCTTGTCCTAAAAAACACATTGTTCACAAAACTTCTGTCTGAAAAAAATTTACCAGAAAGATTGAGGGAAGCGATTTTATCTCTTTTAAATAAGAAGGACGCGAAAAAAAAATCATCAGCTCTAGACTTTATTAATGGTCGCAAGGTCAACTTGAAAGAAATATTCGATAAACTCAACACCGAGTATTTTGAATCCAAGATCACAGCAAGTATCGAGTGGGGGAAAAAGGTAAATAAAAAAAATCTCACCTCTTTTAGATTTGGTTCTTACGATCCAGAAAAAAAACTCATTCGAATTCATCCCCGCTTACAGCAGTATTTTGTTCCTCTATCAGTTCTGGAACTGACCGTATATCATGAAATGTGTCATCAATGGGCACCAATGAAAAGAAAAAAAGGAATGTGGGTAGCTCATCATCCACAATTTAAGAGAAAAGAAAGAGAATATTGTTTTTACGATGAAGCTCTTTCTTGGGAAAAAAAGAATTGGAAAAAACTCATGGGACCTACCAGCAAAAAGAACATTAAAAATAAAACCGATTCTCCTATCAAACAAAACGGAACTTTAGAAATCACAACATTGGCCGGATGATTCGTTTACAAGCAATCTCCTTTCACATAAGGAATCCATCAATACAAAGTTAGAACCTTAATATTTTTTTACTTTAAGCAAAACCTTTTGAGATAGACTGGCCTTTGCTCTTTTAGCTCACATGTCACAACGATCTAGACAGCAAATAAGAGGTGAATCAAATCAAACGGAACTCAACCATAAATGAAACGAGTCGTCCTCGGCCTTGAAAAACTGCTAGCTAATCCTAGTGAATACCTCTGTGGAAGCACATTAGGCCTTGTAGTAAATCAGACAAGCCTGACCTGTGATGGGCAATTCTCAATCGGCCAGTTCCACAGCAATAAATCATTCAAACTAAAGGCACTACTAGCACCTGAGCATGGAATCTATGGAGTCGAGCAGGACATGGCACTCGTCGCCGATGAAACCGACCCTCTGTCAGGCCTTTCGGTCCAAAGCCTTTATGGAACTGACGCTTCTTCACTTGCCCCTTCGCCAACTCTTTTAAACGGAATCGATAATTTAGTTTTTGATATTCAGGATATAGGTTCACGTTATTACACATTTATTTATACTTTGGCAAATTGCATGAAAACCTGTGCCATATCAAACACAAGAATGATCGTCTGCGACCGCCCCAATCCAATCAATGGGGTGGCAGTTGAAGGTAATCTCGTTAAAAAAAAGTTTCAGTCTTTTGTCGGACAATATCCAATTCCCAACCGCCACGGAATGACAGTTGGGGAACTAGCAGTATTATTTAATGAATATTTTGGGATCAAATGTGACTTGAAGGTAATTCCGATGGAGGGTTGGGAACGATCCATGTGGTATGACCAAACCGGCCTTCCTTGGGTTTCACCGTCACCCAATATGCCAACTTTATCCACCGCTACAGTATATCCTGGAATGTGTCTGATTGAAGGTACTCTTTTATCAGAAGGACGAGGGACGACTCTTCCCTTTGAGCAAGTTGGCGCACCATATATTAATGCAGAAACTTTAGCTAAAACACTCAATAAAGAAAATCTTCCGGGGCTGTTTTTTCGGCCTCAGTATTTTAAACCTCAATTCCAAAAATGGAGTGGCACAATATGCGGTGGTGTTCAAATTCATGTCACTGAAAGAAATAAAATTAAACCGCTTGCAACAAGCATAACTGTGCTCTTTTCCATTAAGAAGTTATATCCAGATGATTTTTCCTGGAGAACAGAAGCTTATGAGTTCGTTAATGATCGATTGGCTATTGACCTCCTTTATGGAAACCAGACTTTACGTGAAGCGATAGAAACTGATACATTATCTATTAATAACCTAAAATCTGCTTGGGAAGAGGATATAAAGATTTTTTCTCCACAGCGCGAGGCATGCCTGATTTATTGACGCCAGGCTCCACTTTTTTATCTCTTTTTATCTTCGATTAAACACCAATGACCCCTCAAAAGAAAATAACTATTTTATAAACAATGGGTTAAAGAACGTATGCGCCTCCTATAAAAAACAACCGCTCCCTATTGACAAAACATGGATCAGTCCCTATATTTTATTTTTGACTGATCAGTTGATACATTATGAATCTAAAGGAAAGTCTCCTGTCAGATATGAAGGAGGCGCTTAAAGCGAGAAACTCTCTCACGTTAAACACCATTCGTGGTCTGATTTCCGAGATTAAGAACCAAGAAATTGATCTTCGTCGAGAACTTGATGACGACGAAATAATCTCCCTAGTTTCCACTCAAATAAAGAAAAGAAAAGAGGCTGCAGCCCTGTTTGATAAGGGAGGACGCGGTGACCTTAGCGAGAAGGAGAGTCAAGAAATGGTAATTCTCCAGGAGTATTTACCTGAACAAGTCTCAGAGGGGGATTTAAAAAACCGGATTAAAGAAGTGATCTTGGAACTTGGAATCGTTGATATAAAGGATCTTGGCAAAGTAATGAAAACTATTATTCCTGAGTTCAAAGGGCGTGCGGACAATGGTCAAATAAAAAACTTGGCTGCCGAATGCCTGAAATAATGATCCTTTATATCCGCTAGCAAATAGTCTAACACCCAATATTATTTTGGGCTTATGGCCTCCAACTAAAATTAATAAAGATCTCCTTGAACCATTACATCCCTGATCATTTAATAGAAGAAATACGCTCTCAAAGTGATATTTTAGATATTATTTCAGCAGATGTTCTTCTAAAAAAGAGTGGGCAAAACTACAAGGGTCTTTGCCCGTTTCATTCTGAAAAAACACCCTCATTTGTAGTAAGCCCTGAAAAACAGATTTACCACTGCTTTGGTTGCGGTGCGGGAGGAAATATTTTTAAGTTTGTCATGGAAATGGAGGATCTGTCATTTCTAGATGTAGTCAAGGAACTTGCTTCAAAGTGCGGAGTTGAATTACCTATTTTCAAACCGGGGCAAATAGATGCCAAATCGAATGAACGAGATGTACTCCTGAATATAAACCAAAAAACACAAACCTACTTCATTCGTTCTCTCATGAATAAAGATGGGAAACCAGCGAGAGACTATCTAAGTTCTAGGGGTTTTAACAACGAAAAACTACTGGCTGACTATAACATTGGCTGGGCTGCCCCTGGATGGGAAAATACTCTGCGCTATCTACAAAACCAGGAGAAGTTCTCCAAGGATGATATATCACGGGCAGGACTCATTAAACAAAAAGAAGGGGCAAACGATAATAGTTTTTATGACCGGTTTCGAGGGCGAATAATGTTCCCTCTTCAGGATATTCATGGTAATCTGATAGCTTTTGCTGGGAGAGTCATCAACGAAACCGAGCCGAAATACCTTAATTCTCCGGAAACTGCCTTGTATATCAAGGGAAAACATTTATTTGGATTCAACCGAGCAAAAGAGTCAATTAGGAAACAAAATAAAGCACTTATAGTGGAGGGTTATTTCGATCAAATGCGCGCCCATCAGAACGGCATCAGAAATAGTGTCGCTACCTGTGGAACGGCTTTGACCTTAGAGCAGGCAAGTTTACTCAAAAACCACACAAAACGAGCTACATTAATTTTTGATAGCGATTCTGCTGGTCAGGCGGCAACGAAAAAAGGATTCGAGGTGCTCCTCAAGCAAGGTCTGAGTGTCGATGTACTCTCGCTTCCCTCTGGACACGACCCTGATTCTTTTATCCACCAATTTGGGCCAGAAAAATTTTTAGAGGAATTAAAAAACGCCCGACCGTTTGTTGAATTTTTTATTGATGATGCTATTGCAGGTGGAAATCTGTCCACCCCAATGGGCAAAGTAGAGGTGGTGAATAAAGTGCTTCCTATCCTGATGAAAATAGAAAACACAATCGAACGAACCGAATGGATAAGTATTCTGACAGAACGAGCAAAGATAGAAGATCGAGCTCTTTTAACTGAACTAAAAAATACTATAAAACAAGATAAAACGGTTGTTGACGAGCCTCATCAAAAAAATGACTGCTCGAACAAGCAAAATACTGAACTCTATTTAGTTCACTTGATGTTTTCCGATAAGGAGTTGGCTATACAAATAAAAGAGCAGGCAAAAGTTGAAAATTTCACAGATCCTAACCTTCGCCAAATTGCTGAATTATGCTACCAATTGCTTGATGAGGATTGCGAGTTAAGAATAGACTCGGTAATGGATCGATTAGATAAGCCAAAAATAAAAACCATATTGAGTAAGATCGGCGTAACCACAATACCATTCGACAATCCAAAACAAACAGTAAGTGACTGTGTAAAAGCATTAAACAAAAAATCGCATAGCCAACAAGTTGAAGAACTTAAAAAACAAAGAAATGAAGCCCTAGTTGCCGGAGAGTCCGAACGGTCTCAAAAAATCCAAAATAAATTGAAAGAGTTACGTATAACTTTAACTTCGAATTAAGTCTCAATCCTGAAAAATTTTAAGAAAATTGTATTAAAACTTATTTAAATCCATCGGAGAGGTTTAAACAATGTCAAACACGGAAGAACTCAGCCGAGTAAATAATGAAATTAGTCAATTGGTTTTGCAAGGTAAAGCAAAAGGTTACGTGACTTATGAGGAAGTGAACGACGCTTTACCTTCTAATTTTATCGCTCCTGAACAAATTGATGGTTTAATGAATATGTTCGGGGAAAACGAAATTCATGTTGTAGACTCTGCCTTAGCAGGAGAAAAACTTGTCTCTGAGAGCAACGCTCCTGAGGAGAAAGAAACCTCACCTTCTGAAGATGCCGCCGCCACTAAAAGTGAAAACCTGTCTGTTGACGACCCTGTCCGTATGTATCTAAGGGAGATGGGAACTATCTCTCTACTCACACGTGAAGGAGAAGTGACCATAGCAAAAAAAATTGAGGCGGGGCAACGCGAAGTTATTTCAGCGGTCGCCGACTGTGCTATCACCCACCAAGAAATAATACAGTTAGGCGAGCAAATAAAAAAAGGCGAAATTAGTGTCTTCGACGTGATTGTAATAGGCGAGCCAGAAGAGAAAAAAAAGGAAATAGAAACTAAAGAAATAAAAAAATCTCTCAAAAAATTTAAACTTTTTAAAACTGATTGCAAAAAACTAATAAAACTTCAAAGTAAAATTAAAACTAAGTTGACAGATAAGGCTAGAGAGAAATGCGAACATCAAGAAATAAGCCAAAAGATTATTCTCGAAAAATCCATAATCAGCATAAAATTAAACCCCAACAAAACGGACAAAATTATTGAAATAATTTATGCGGTTGCGGCTGAATTACGTTTAGCAGGGAAACTGGAACGGAACTTCGAACGAGAATGGGGAATAACATTAGCTGATATTAAAAAGCGTGCCGGCAACTGGAATAAACAAAAAAGTGTAAAATTACCGCGCGGCAAAACTATGACAAAACAGCAATACGAAAACCACTTAAAAGCAGTCCAACCTGGGCGCAGAAAAACAAAACAAATTGAACTCAAAGTAGAAACACCAAAAGAACGGCTACTTGCAACAGTCCGTTCAATAGCGCGTGGCCGAATCAAAGAAAAAAATGCCAAACGAGAATTAGCAGAAGCCAACCTTCGATTGGTAGTCAGCATAGCTAAAAAATATACCAATCGTGGGTTACAGTTTCTTGACCTTATTCAAGAAGGAAACATAGGCCTTATGAAAGCCGTAGATAAATTTGAGTACCAACGCGGATATAAATTTAGCACCTACGCAACCTGGTGGATAAGACAAGCCATAACCCGCGCTATTGCTGATCAGGCAAGGACCATACGAATCCCGGTTCATATGATCGAAACTATCAACAAACTCATCCGAGTCTCTCGACACTTAGTTCAAGAACTCGGGCGAGAACCTACTCCTGAAGAAATTGCACAAAAAATGGACCTGCATATAGATAAAGTCCGCAAAGTTTTAAAAATTGCCAAAGAACCCATATCACTAGAAACACCAATCGGTGAGGAGGAAAATAGTCACCTTGGTGATTTTATTGAGGACAAAAAAGTTCTTTCGCCGATTGATTCTGTGGTTAAAAAGAGCCTTAAAGATCAGACCGTAAAAATACTTTCAACGCTAGCCTTAAGGGAAGAAAAGGTTCTTCGTAAACGGTTTGGAATCGGGCTTGATTCTGAACACACCTTGGAAGAGGTTGGGCAAGATTTTTCTGTTACTCGTGAAAGAATCCGTCAAATAGAAGCTAAAGCCTTGCGTAAGCTAAGACATCCCAGTCGAAGTAAAAAGTTGCGTAGCTTTATAGAAAGCTGATCGTCTTGGGCCTATAGCTCAGTTGGTAGAGCTCCCGGCTCATAACCGGGCGGTCGGAGGTTCGAATCCCCCTGGGCCCACCAAAAAAGCAGGAGGCTTGTAGGGTTCGAACCCTGCAAGCCCCTTTTAGTAAAATAGGCATGATTTTGTGATTTAATTTTTATTCACATAAGTAGGCAAACGACTCTAACTTGTAAACCAACGAACAATAAACAGCTACAAAGTTTTTAAGACTAAATCAAAAAATATTTTCATTCTCTTTATCGATATTTTATACTAGAAATAGAACCGAATCAGATTCATAACCTAGTGTCTCCGCGCACAAAACGAATGCTAGTTTATAAGAAAGTCGCAAATGAAATCATTGGCTACAATTACAAGAGACGACATTGATACCATCAAACTAGCTTTGAACGACTCCATGTCTGATATAAATAAGGAACTTAAAGAAGACATTAAAGAAAAGAAGCGGATAGAACTATTAGATTACAAAGATAAATACCTAAAAGTATACAACAAACTTCGCCAAAACCCTTCGATTTACTCGTTAAGCGAAACCGAGCTCGATATAACTGCAGGTGGTTTGAATGATGCGATTGAACTGCTCGAGGAAATGCTGATAGATACCGGACTCGATGATCAGGAAAAGGAGCAAACTATTGATGTTAAAAATGACTGCCGTCGCTTAGTCGAACTTTTGGCCCGCTGATTATTGAAAAACTAACCCCCTTATAAAAAGTTGCTATAATAGCCATAGACAAACATCCAGCCTGTAATTCCTACCCCCGCGGTCATGCTCAATATCCAAGCTTTTTTACTTTCCCGCTTAAGGTTTTGCTTATCCTCATACATGAAAGATGAGTGAATCAACATTCCCATAAAAAAAGATACGCCTAAAAAGGATAAAAATAGGACCAAGACCATAACAGGTGATAGTTCCAACCCAACCTTCATCTATTTTCTTCCCTTTGAATGATAAACTCTTCCCTTTGAATGATAAACCCGTCTTGAGCGATACCTAAGTATACGAAAAGTTCCGACAAACCCACTAACATAAAAAGAAGCATGAGCGCCAACACCACTACTCGGCAGAAAATAATAAAAATTTCTTTTGCTGATTTTTTCTGCTCCCACCAGCTGATGATCATTGTTAAAACAACTACAATAATCCCAGAAATCAAGTAATACCTAGGTGACATAAGTTAGCTTTCCATACTTTTTTGGCATTATTAGAAGGTTATAGAATGTTAATTCATTCGGACTTCGGAATATATCAATACCTATGACAATTTCAGGCTGTGATTTTAGCGCCTCCTCTTTATATGTACCGAAAATACGATCCCAAATAGATAGATTAAATCCATAATTTGAGTTTGTCTCGCTAACTTCTACCGAATGATGAATTCGGTGCATATCTGGTGTTACAATTAATTTTCTAAAAAAGTGATCCGCTTTAACGGGTAATGCTATATTA
>JYMV01013095.1_pt1 | contig 26184 bp, 27 predicted proteins | sample 338911 | NCBI WGS metagenome assembly JYMV01 (sample SAMN03354496, study PRJNA234377) | hydrothermal vent metagenome | biome: Deep sea; feature: Hydrothermal plumes at the Eastern Lau Spreading Center, Western Pacific Ocean; material: Seawater | place: Tonga | collected 2009 | depth 2000 m m
ATGAAGGAGTTTGAGCTTTCAGAAATTCAGGCTAAGGCCATTCTTGAAATGAGGCTGCAGAAGCTTACTGGACTGGAGAGGGAAAAGTTGCAGGATGAGTACAAGGAGCTGATGGAGATCATTACAAGGTTAAAAGAAATACTCGAAAGCAAAGACCTTAGGATGAACATTATTAAGGATGAGCTGCAAGAAGTAAAAGACAAGTATGGGGATGACAGGAGAACAAATATTGAGCATTCATCGTCCGACTTTAAAGTAGAGGACATGTTCCCTGACGAAGACATGGTTATTACCATCTCGCACCTTGGGTACATCAAGAGAACTCCACTGGAAGAGTACAGGACCCAGAATAGGGGAGGGAAGGGCTCAAAAGGCAGTATTACCAGGGATGAAGACTTTATAGAGTTCCTGTTTGTGGCTTCTATGCACAACTATCTATTGTTCTTTACGCAAGAAGGAAAAGTATTCTGGCTTCGTGTATATGAAATTCCTGAAGGATCCAAAACATCCAAGGGCCGGGCCATTCAGAATTTGATAAATATTCCTCCTGATGACAAGATTAAGACCTTCATCAATATCAAAGACCTGAAGGATGAAGAATTCATCAATAACAACTACATCATTTTATGTACTGAAAAGGGAGTTGTTAAAAAGACAACAGTGGCTTTGTACTCAAAGCCTCGAACAAATGGAATCATCGCAATTAAAATCAGGGAAGGAGACCACCTTCTGGAAGCGAAATTAACGGACGGAAACAGCCAGATTCTGATGGGTTTAAAATCGGGTAAGGCTATCCGGTTCCTTGAGGAAAAAGTAAGGCCTATGGGCAGGGGGGCTTCCGGTGTAAAAGGAATCACGCTTGCAGATGAGAAAGACGAAGTCATTGGCATGGTATGCGTAAAAGGGGAGGACGAGACCATTTTGGTTGTAGCGGAGAAAGGTATAGGAAAGCGCTCGCATATCGATGACTATAGAATTACCAACAGGGGAGGAAAGGGAGTAAAGACCATCAATATAACGTCAAAGACCGGAAAATTGATCGCGCTTAAGAATGTTGTAGATGGCAATGACCTGATGATTATCAATAAGTCTGGTATTATGATTCGTATGTCGGTCGACAAGTTGAGGGTTATGGGAAGAGCCACGCAAGGTGTTAAGCTAATAGACCTCAAGGATAAAGACAGCATCGCTGCGGTGACCAAGGTAGAGATTGAAGAAGAGGACGAAAATGACGCTCTAACAGAAAGCCATGAGCCAACAATTGATGGAGAAAATGGAGTGACGAAGCGTGAAGATGCTGCTGAAGCTGAAGATGCTGATATGCAAGCTGAGGAAGAAGATACGGAAGAACGGAAAGAGGAAGAAGGTACAGAAGACCGTGAAGAGGATGATCAGGAGGATGCTGGCGACGAGGAAGAGGAAGATGATAAAAACTAATTTGGGTTTGCTATGAAAATTAGATATTCTACGCTGACTGCGCTATTTGTTATCGCACTCTGTATATCAGTCAATGCACAACGCGCAAAAGTTGTTAGTGCTTTTCAATATTTAAAGTACGGAGAGCTGGACAAAGCAAAAGAGGCTATCGATGAAACTACGCAACACGACAAGTCTAAAGACCTCGCCAAAACCTGGTACTACCGTGCGAAAATTTACCATGCGATCTATGACAGCAAAGACCCAGCGGTGAATGCCTTGGATCCAAACTCACTAAATGTTGCCTATAAGGCGTATTTAAAAGCCGACTCATTGGATGACAAAGGTCAGTACACAGATGAGATGAACAAGAAGCTTGAAATTGCTGCTACCCAATTTGTGAACAAGGGAGTACGTGAGTATGCTGAAAAGGATTTTACAAATGCATTGACTTCTTTTGAGTATGCCATTGCCATCAACAAGCTTCCTGTTTTTAATAAGGTAGACACCTTGTCAATGTACAACGCATCGCTCACTTCGGAGAAGCTGGAAAAGTACGAGAAGGCCAAAGGGTATTATAAGGAATTGATAGAATATAACTATGGGGGATCAAAAATATATTCCTTTCTATTGAATATTTACAAGCGAGAAGAGAATGCTGAGGCCAAAATAGACATCATTAAAAAGGGCAGGGAAGCTTATCCCGATGACAACAACCTGATAATTGAAGAGCTTAACTATTACATATCTACAGGTGATAAGGACAAGGCAATTGGTAATCTTGAATTGGCAGTACAAAAGGATCCCGGTAACTATAATCTCTACTATGCGCTTGGCTCGATGTATGATCAGATAAATGAATTTGCAAAAGGTGAAGAGACCTATCAAAAGGCCTTTGATTTAGCTGTGCCGGATTACCAAGCCAAGAGAGCAGCCTATAATGCAGCGGTAGGTACTGAAACGGAGGCAATGAACCAGGCTCAGCTCAACAGTGTTCGTGAAACATATTTCAGCATATTGTACAATTTTGGTGCGCTGTACTTTAATGAAGGGGTGAAGATTCTCAAGGAAATAAATACGATTGTTGAAAATGTGAGGTACGCCAAAGAAAAAGATAAGGCAGAGGAAATCATGGTAAAAGCATTGCCATTCCTTGAGAGTGCGCTAAAGATCAAGCCTAACGACCGCAATACACTGACTTCTCTCAGAGATCTCTACGCCAGGACAGGCGACAACGCCAACTGGGAGAAAATGCAGCAGCAGCTGGAGAACTAAGCTGGTTTTACCACCGGTGCATCATTTGGCAAAACATTGAGATAGGGTAGCTAGCATATATACGTCTATCTAGCGGAGCACAAGGCGTGGTTAACATAATATTAATTATAAGACAAAACGCTATATTCCGAGATAAGCTGCGGCAACACTAGTGTCGTGTTTAGCTTCCTGTATAAGATTCGAGGTAATGTTCTAATATATATTTAGGCATTGGTGCATCACCAACATGTACACCATCCTTGTACACCTCGATGCTTTGTAAGATTCCGTCCCTATTGTATCGATACCATTTCCCATCTATCAACTTATTATTTACAAAGTCACCGTCTTTAGAAATTTGAAGGCTCTTGTTGTAAAGTTTATGCTTTCCATTTCCATCAAACGTTTCAATGGTCCTGATCTCCTCATCCTTAGTAACTGCCACCCCGGTTCCTATTACTTCCTCTTTGTGGGCAGCCAAAGACATCACTTCTTGCGACGGCGCATAGAGTCTAACTGAAGCCTCATCTAGTGTTCCACCATTAAATTTCTTTTCAGATTTAATAGAACCGTCTTCATACCACTCTGTCAGCGTTCCACTCTCTTTTCCCTTTACCCAGGTACCTTGAATCATTTTCTGCCCATTTTTGTGGTAATAGGTCTGCTCACCCTCTCTTTTGCCTTTAGTGCCAAAGTGGAACTCATGATGCGGATTTTCATTCTCATAATACCGAGTGTAGTCACCAATCCATTTATTAGCCTTCCAGATTCCCTCTTCTTTCAGCTGCCCATTGGCGTGATATATTTTAGCATATCCATTGGGTTTGCCCTTCACGTACGTGATTTCACTTTGAAGTATTCCGGTGGTAAAATACTTTTTCCAAACACCTGATTTACGATTATCTTTATAATGTCCTTCCTCCACTTTATCCTCGTCTTTATAACCGGGCAAATCCTTGTCTTTACCATAGCAAATCCAATGTCCTTGCTTCCTGCTTTTCTCATCAATCGTGTTTAAGGCGTTAGACGGTGTATTTGTCTGATTATCAGCCGTGACCGCACCTAATGCAGCACTAATGTCCATATTACCGATTTCTGAAATCGCCGACACCTTATCCTTTGGATTGTTATTATTGGCTTGTGCAGAATTTTCAATAGAAGTGATGCTAATCAGCATTACTCCCAAGACCAAATATTTGGTCATATAGTTTGTAGTTTTCATTTTGTTTGATCTAAATATTATTAATGATTATTAAATTATCTATGCGAAGATCGGTACATCAGAAGGAGTGAAAAACCCAACTTTAGGGTCAAATTCGCACATGTAAGATTTATTATATTATTGTGAGATTTCTGTATTCCCATCAGGTTTGATTTAGGATAAAAAAGAGCTGGCAGAGGATTTAAAGGGTGTAGCACAAAGGTTTTCTAGCTGGGAATCTTATGAGTACACCTAAAAGTCAATCACACGCGGATGTCGCATTACAGGTTGAGCCTTCACGAGAAAAACCAAAAGGTGGATCAAGAGAAAGAAGTAAGTCCTCAAATCAGCTCCATAAAGGAAAACGAGAATTAAAGTCTGAAAACGATGTAATAAAAAAAGAAAAAGCCCCCTTAAAAAATGTATTACTCGTTAATCTGTTTTTAACTCTCCCGTTGGCGTATAATCACTCCTGTCTGCTGCAAAGCAGGGCGGGGTCAAACATAACGCAGACCATTATAGGACAACAAAAGGGCTGGTAGTTTACCAGATAGCCTTATAAGAACGATTAAGCGCCACTTTACGCCAATCCCTTGGTATCGGGCTGCTCTTTCGAATTCTCGATAATTGCTGACAGTTCCTTATAAACTAGCGACAATTTTCTCCATTGGGAAAACACCACTCCCACTAAAGAGAGCAACACAAACAGAAAAAGGAGTCCGTATTTCTGGTATTGATACTTCTGATCCTCAATTACCTGTTCAAGGCGAAGCCTTTCAATCTCTAGCTCCTCAATTTCCCGTCTAAACCTGAATTCTACCTGAGCTACCTCTGAGCTGTGACTCATGTCCGCCAGGGAATCACTTAACGCTACATACAGCTTGTGATATTCAAGTCCCTTTTTATAATTTCCCTGTTCAGCGTATATGGTTGAATATGCACTGTAAATTGCCTTCATTCGCAATTTTCTCTTCTTTTCTGTCTTCTTAAGATGTTCTTGCGCCTCTTGCAAATAGCTTATCGCCTCCTCGAATTCCTTTTTGTAGATGTATAGGTAGCTGATATCAGTCAGGTTACGTGCAATCCTAGAATGGTCACGTAGCTTAAGCCCCCTTAAATATTCAGAGGCACGGTTGTAGCAGGCAATAGCCTTGTCAAATTCTCCATTATTGCTATATATGGAGCCTATATTATCCAATATGATGGATGCCCTCCTGTATCCGTTGTACTCTTCACATATTTTGAGCGCCTTTTGGTAAAGCTGCAATTGAAGAGAATCTTTTCCCTGGTAGCCATAAACGATTCCGATATTGCTTATACAGGATGCTATGCCGTCCTGATCGTCGAACCTTTTAAAGATCTTTATGGCCCGTCCGTAATATTCCAGGGCCTCTTCGTAATTCTTCTGCCGCCTATAAACAGATCCTATATAGCGCAACAGCCAACCTTTGTCAGCATTCTCAACATCCAATTTCTCGTACATGCTTAACCCATCCATGTACAGCTCCATAGCCTTTTTATAGTCCCCGACGCTGTAATATAATCGCCCAACAATTCTAAGAATGTGGGGAATCTCCCCCAATTCCCCTGCAGTACGGTATGCTAGAATCGCCGAATTAAAATAAGTGATGGCACTGCTGTACCTATCGTAACCTGCTAGCAAGCTGCCCATATTAAAAAGCGCTCGGCCCAATATCTTCGAATCCCCAATTTTACGGGCCAGCTCTATTGCATTATTTGCAAACGCAAATGCCCTGGAGCTGTCTTCCTTGAGGTGAATCGAGGATTCTATCAACGCGATGACCTTATCGCTTTCCTGTCGCTCCGTATCCGCATAGGAAATACAGCTACATGTCACGAATATAAACAGGATGTGTAAGCATCTTAAGGCCGATACAAGAGCAGATTGAGAATATGGATAGATATACGTTGTCACTTACCAGAGTCTATTTAATTTAACTTAACTGTGCAGGATGTGACCCTTCTTAGTACGAGAATAATACCAGGAGAGCTGAACACAGCCTTCTCATGACACAGATGTTAAATGTATTTGCTTTCCCAGCTTTTGCAATGTGGTTTTTCAATGCTTTTCATCACTTTGTAAATCCCTCCGGCCCAATAATTTCTTTGGAAGAGAGTCTATTTTCTCAAACCAATTTTCAGACATTCACCACTTTTAGCTTCGAAAGTCCTTTTCCATGCATTATGCCCTCTTCCCAAAGCAATGAAATTATGAATCCCTGGCTCCAATACAATTGAAATTGTGCCAATTTCCTCACAAGATGGGGTGGTTTTTTTGAATGTATTTGGTAAACCACCTATATCCTCATTATCTACTTTTATAATGATAAACTGATGATTTTTCTTTATAGAGGTCCAAAAAGTAATTAATGCTGGTGACTTAGGGGCCTCTACTAAGTTGGGTTCTTCAATGTCAAACAGAAAATAGACATCTACTGGAACAGATTCTTCGTTATCCAAATGTTCAAGATTCACACTAGATTTACCTTTTTTGATTTTCGTAAAAGCTTGTACTGCAATAGGCAAGTAGTCTTTAATAACGAATTTCTTAATCTTATTCCCATTTACCAAGACCTTAACTTGTTTGCAAAACCTCATATTGTCGGTTATGACTGCATAATGCCATCCGTCGACTATTTTCTCTGGATAAGACTCAAAAGACGAGTATTGAGCCTTATATTTTTCCAGTTTGAACATTTCCCTATTCTCATTTTCATCCTGTTCATCTGTCTTTATCAGTCTTTTAACGAAATCAATGCCTTCTCGAATTACTCCGGTTTTCTGGTTATTATTATAAAGAAATTGGTATGACTGTCTTGAAATATACTCTTCGTGCTTCTTATACATTTCCGTCTCGTCAACTGTTGTATAATCCATAGATACTTTCTGGGCATTTGTGATATTTATGGAGAAAATCAAAAATACCACAAGTGTTAACGTAAGTTGAAATTTCATTTTTGTATATCTCTTGATCTATAGACGTTAAATAACATATTAATCTTTCTTTAAAGTTATTAAAAAAATATGAAGCAGTTTTCACATCAAATATTCTAAACTAATATATCTCACATTACACAACTTTGCAGAATTCTTTTGACTGGTTAAATTAAGTTGATTAAAGATAACGTGCCTAAGTCAGTTCAATCAATAAGGTAATAAGATTTGTCAGTGTAACTCCGGAAGGCAACATGCTGCAGAATTATTAAAATTGCGACAACCTATATTCAGCTAATTAGCCGCTTGAAAGTGCATACAGCAACAAAAAGAAGGAACTATGGCACGGAGCTCACTCGTTTGGGGTGGTTCACCGGTTCTGGAATCAATAAAGTGGTTATCCTCGGCACTCATGTGCATCATCAATTTACACAGCCCTCGTCTTTTCGATAGCTTCTTGTAGCTCACACAGTTGATGCACCTTCTGCTTGTTTTTATCATCTTTCTACCTATTCTTTAAGCACCCTTATAATAGCATGTTTCCCGGCATTACTGCTAAAATGTACTGGATACAGTTCTAAAAAACAGATTCCGGCACACCTTTATGCATTAAAATTATGTATGAAATATACATAAATTAAGGGGTGTTTGGATTTAGAATCTATTGACATATTTATAGCTGACTGCTATTTAACCACAAACTGAAACGAGGAAGACGCTGACCGTGCGGATTTTGATTGCAATTATCAACGCAAACCTGTTAAGTCCGCGCAATCAGCGTTCCATTCAACGACCACATCAGAAGTGTTTATGAAATTGTATTCAAGTACAGCCGCTCTACCTTTCTCCTTGCAGAAGGTGTTTTTTTAAGGTATTTGAGAATGTTTTGGTAGGATGGATTGGTTCCAAAACTTTTAATGCTCGTAATGCTTTCCAGCTGTTTCCAGCCGTAGTATTCAACGAGATGAAAAATAATTATTACCAATTGTTTTCCGCTCAATTTTCGATGATATTGTTGTGCAGCCATTCCCATTTATTTTAAATTGTTCCCATTCAATTGCGTGCAGTAAAAACTGACTACAGCATGGAGGTATTGCTCATAAACAAAAAATAGGTGTTTGTCCTACAGGGACAGGCAACCCCTTTTTTTTCTTCTTCTTCGAGCAAAATAAATGCTTGCTACCGGACACCCAGGATATCCGGAGAGTGCCTTTTTTGTTTCTTTCATTCTGCAATGCTCAGCATCGCGCAAAAACCGGTGAATTTAGTCCCGGATAAATAAAAGAATCTTCACTTCATTCAGAATTACAACTACATTATATTTGGGGCATGATAGAACGGATACAAGATTTTTACAATGCCCTGCCAGCAGAGCTGTTCGACGACCCTACCGTGTTTGCGGCTCCGCTCTACCTTTTTATTATTCTGGTTGAGGTATTGATAATTCGAAGCAAACAGCTGGATTTATATCAGGCAAAGGATTCGGCTGCCAGTATCTCTACTGCCATAGGTGTTGTTGTTGTTGGGGCAGGCTCCAAAATCCTTGCGTATCTTGGATTGTTGTGGATATATCAATATCGAATTTTTGAATTTGATATCAGTTTGTGGTGGTATTGGGTGGTTCTATTCTTTGCCGAGGACTTCACATTTTACTGGCATCACAGACTGAGTCACCATATAAGAGTATTGTGGGCTGCCCATGTGGCTCACCATTCTTCCCAAAAACTCAACTACTCTGTTGCCTTGAGGCAGAGCTGGGTTGAGGTCTATTACAAATACATTTTCTGGACCTGGCTACCCCTGGTTGGCTTTCATCCACTACACATCTTTCTGTTTATGTCCTTCAATGCCATCTTCCAGTTTTGGCCTCACACACAGCTAATTCGCAACGTCGGGATCCTGGAATGGGTTTTTAATACACCTTCCCACCATCGGGTGCACCATTCATCTAATGTGGTGTATTTGGATAGAAACCATGCAGGCATTCTTATTATTTGGGACAGGTTTTTCGGAACCTTCCAGAAAGAGCTGGATGAAGAACCATGCGTTTACGGAATTACCAACAACATCGATTCTTTCAATCCATTGGTTATCGAATCGCATGAATATGTGAGCTTGTGGAAAGACCTGAAACGGGCCACCAGGCTATCCGATAAGCTGAAATACATCTTCAAGCCTCCAGGCTGGAGTCATGACGGCCCCAACAAAACATCTGACAACATGCGCAGGCTCGCAGATTTAAAATCTGTTAAATAATGTTAAACAATTAGCAGTAAATAATATTGAAGGGCAACAAGAGTTTATTTATCAAACTCTAATTATCTTTCAATGATCCACACCTCTTCCTACTGGCAACAGCACTTTAAGCACAATTTAACCATACAGCGCGTCGACTGGAGCATTGAACCCAAGCTCATGAATGTTGAACGCAACGATATATTGTATTCGCTAAAAGCCTGGCAGCTGGGAGAAACAAGTGATGGCAGCCATTTGTTATCGGCGGCAAATAAGTACGCCAGGAAAATCGAAGACAAAGATTATGTAGCTGCCGTAAAGCTCTTTATCAAAGAAGAACAAAAGCATGGGCATAACCTGGGCAGGTACATCGATTTAATTGGAGAAGAGCGGCTGAAGAAGGATTGGGGGGATACGCTGTTCCGCAAGATTCGCTATCTCAACAAAAGCATGGAGCTTTGGACGATTGCCGTGATTATTGTAGAGAGTGCAGCCCAGATCTTCTATGAGGCATTGCGTGAAGCCACAGATTGTGAGTTGCTGCAATCTATCTGTAACGACATCATGATTGATGAAGCACATCACATCAAGTTTCAAAATGAGCGCCTGTTCATCATTTTCCAGAACAAAGGGTTTTACAACAAGGCGCTCTCAATTGCTGCCTACTCCATCCTGTTTTTTGGAACCATTCACGCTATTTGGCTTGGCCACGGAAAGGCGCTGAAAGCAGGAGGTGTGAATAAATCCGAATTTATGAGGCGGATGTACTACATGTTTTTTAAAACCATCAAGTTTCTGCACAGCGCAGAGAAAATGGCAGCACGACTGGCAGTGGTTTAAATTTTACTTTGCCCTACCCTATCCGCTCAGCAAGCTTACCCCCTATCCAGGCCATAGGAAAATATGCTACCAACAGATCCAATGCGATGAACCACATTGGAGATGGCAGCAAGTATGCATTAACGCTGCCTCCAAGCAAGAAGAACGCGCCGATAGCCATTGCAAACTTCATATTGTGGCTTGCAGCGATCTTAAAGGCCAGAAAGGCACCTACCAGTGTACCCAGGCCATGGGCCAGGAATGGCATAATAAAATGTTTGGGCTCAAACAGGGGCATGGACGCTACCAGGCCCTCCATAGTGGTTACGTCGGCCCCATCAGGAGGAGGAATAACAGAACCACTTATCATAATGATTCCCATATTCACTGCACTTCCTCCGACAAAACCTCCGAGGACTGCTAAAACGTTTTTAACTGTTGAATTCATGTGATTGTTTGTTTGTTTATTTATTGGTTAGTTATTGCTATCGGCTAATATAAGAAACATAGCAAATTTAAACCGCCAGGCTGTGTATCCAATATTGGGTTCCGTTATTTATTCGAATTTTCAATATTCTGGCCTATGATCATTGCCTTTTTTAAGCGGTAGGTGTCGTTCAGTTTCCTGGTGAATTGCTCCAGTTCTTCAGATACTGTTTTGATGTGTCTGCCGTATTCCCTGATAGTTGTTTCGTCTACTTCCTCTTCTCCGAGCAATGATGTGAGGCCCAAAAGAGTGGCCACCGGTTTTCTGAGTACATGGGAAATATCAAATGCTATTTGTTCCATTGCTTTCTCATATTCCACGCGGTTGTTAATATTCTGAAATGTACCATACCAAACTACGCTGCCATTATCCAGTTTTTCTGGTTTCCCTCTGCCAAGGTGCCATTCCTCCTCACCATTATCAGATATTACCCGGTATTCTACTATCCACTCAGTAAGGCTGTCAAAAGAGTTGCGAATACTCTTCCTTAAAACCGGTATGTCGTCTGGATGAATAACACTTAATGCAATACGGGGCGAATTCTTAAGCACTTCAGGATCTAGCTTTGGGTGTAAGTTGGCGATGCCTTTGCTGATAAAATCAAAAGATATTTTGCCATCCTGTGTCATCTCGAGTTGATAAATAATACCAGGGGCCTGATCGGTTAGTTTTTTGAGTTTCAAAGCGCTAAACTCAATATGCTCTTTTTGCTCCAGGATAAGCTTTCTGGAATTTAGGTAATCCATCGCTTTTTTCGCCAGGAGCTGTAATGCTCTTTTCTGTTTTTCAGAAATACTTCTTGGTTTTCGATCCAATATGCACAATGTGCCCAACACATTGCCATTAGGCGTTTCCAGCGGTGCACCTGCATAGAAACGAATATTTGGATTCCCCTTGACATATGGGTTGTTCTCAAATCTTTTGTCACCCAAAGTGTCATTCACCACCAAGACCTCCTTTGAATGCTGCAGGGCATATTGGCAAAAGGAGTCTTCTCTCGGTGTTTCACTCATATCAAGTCCGCTATTCACCTTAAACCATTGTCGGCTGGCATCTATCATGGTAATTAACGAAATAGGGGTATTGCAAATCGCGGAGGCAATTTCTGCCAGCTCGTTTAATTCTGTCTCTGGCGCAGTATCAAGTATTTGATAGGCAATGAGTTCTTGCACCCTTTCTTTCTCATTCATCTTGTAAGTTTCTGAGGTTCATTATTCGCATTTTCAATATTCTGCCAATCGTTGGTTTAGGTTGTGTTGCGTATAGTTGTTATTTCTTTTTTAAGTTTTATTATGTCAGTTATATGCGCATAAATCACTAATGGAACTATTAGGACTGGAAGTAATATAAAAGGGAAATATTGCAATCCTCTGTTTGGTTGCTCAAACGCAAATTGTTGAAATGGGAGTTCAGCTGACAGTGTTCCAATTATCATGATAAATAAAACTAATATTAACCCAATAATATTCCAATACATTAAAAAAGTCTTAGATATCTTAATTTTCAGATATAAAAACCCAATAATTGGTGCAGTAATACCTATTAGTATATCATAATTTATCCCTTCAAATGTCATCAATTGTGGGATCATTTTATTTAGAAATAGATATAGTAAGATTATTTCGACTGGTAATCTAACTACATGAAGAAAAGTGCTAATTTTTGTATTCCGATTATTCATTACCCAAGCTATTTGCTTAGGCAATAAACCATAAATTATTACCAATAATGAAGGTAATATGACAAACAAAAAACGTGGAGGAATACTATCTGTGATTTGGTAGAATCCATTATAAGCAAGAATCGATTGTACTATACTCAAAAGGATTATAAAAAGAATTAGAACTTTTGGTTTGCTGTTTGAATAATAAAATAATCCAATTGTGCCTATACAAGTTAGAATAAATAGTATTTCAATCCAGACTGGTAAATTTCCTATCATTTAAATTATCTATAATTGCGCACAACGGTTTGGCTTTGGGCTGTGCCCCATTGTTTTAGTACCGTTAAGATACGCAACACTTTTGATAAGTATTCTGGCGTGGCATAGCGCCAAAGCCATTGTTATAGATAGGAAACAATCACCCTACCTCACATAGTCTTTGCTTTGCTTTTGAAGGAAACCGTGGCACCAGCGCTCACATTAGGAACCGCGTAACATTCACATCCTGTTGTATATGTACCATCGCCTCCCACATAACGATATTTAGTAAACACGTCATAATCATCCTTCTTGTCATTGTAGTAAACTTTCATTTCGGCCTCCCATTCCTCCTTTGTGACATTGTATTCATAACACGCACAAAACAAAGTGTTATTGGTAAAATCAATGGCCGGTAGTTTGTTGGTGCAGACAGCCCATTGACTTGTGTCAATTTGCGAATAAAATTCCGCTTCCGATCTGATTACATACTCTCCTGTCAACCAAGAATTAGAGGACGAACCGAAACAACCTTCTGGTGGCATATCAACAGATTCAAGGTCTTTGAGTGTCTTATAGCCAAGTTTTTTTTTGCACCCTGTGCCGAACATAATCAAACACGAGAAAATCAACATCCAAAGTAACGTTCTCATTTTCCAGTAGTAATAAGAAACATAACATATGGAGAGCGCAACAATTATTAAGCCACTGTATATGAGTATTTTTTTCACTGTTTTAAATTGGTGCTAACTTGTTTTATGCTCTATAAATGTACACATTAACAGAATGTGTTTCGGGATAACAGTATGTTTTTGTTGGGTTTATCCCTTTTTGCGAATTCTTCAACCGCTACGTCTAACGGGCTCTTAATGTCCAATAAGTCTTTTCTGCTTACATGCGTGTAGATCATCGTCGTCTCTGGCTTGGAGTGGCCCAGCAGCTCCTGTATATACCGCAAATCAACCCCGCTCTCTAAAAGGTGAGTGGCATAGCTGTGCCTGAGCGTGTGTGGCGTAACATGCTTGCGGATGCCGGCTCGCTCGCAAGAACGGCGCAGCACAGCGCGAATGCTCGCAGCACTGTACATCCCGCCAGATGCACCCTCTATAAAGTATTTACTGGGATTATAGGTGGCGAGATAGTTGCCAAGCAATAAAGTGAAACTCCTCGCCAAAACTACATATCTGTCCTTCCTGCCCTTTGAATTGATAATGCGAACCTGCCGCCTGTCAATATCAATATTGCAAAGCTCCAGATAAAGTAACTCACTGATTCGCAGGCCCGCAGCATAAAGCAGCGCCAATGCCGTTCTGTGCTTAATGTTGCGCGTGTTTCTCAATAGATCCAATATCTCCTCCTTAGATAAAATCAAAGGCAGCTTTAAATCCTTGCAGGGCCGAACCAACTGAGGCACGTCAATCCCCGCCTCGGGATGTGCCTGGCAAAATATCTTTATCGCTCCGATAAACTGACGCTGAAAGCTGATGGAGTAATTTCTCCTGAGTATGAACTCCTGATTGAAACGCTCAATGTCATCATTGGATAACGCAACCAACGATTTGTCATTGATGAGCAATAAGAAATCTATCAATATGCCGCCGTACGTCCTAACAGTCGATTCAGCATAACGCCGCCCACGCATAAAAACAACAGTATCGCGTATCTGACGCCTGCCGTCCTCCGAAAGGCACGAGAATTTGGACCTGCCCTTATTGCGCCTTTTTGCCGTGGCCTTAACAGCTGCCGCCGCCTCCTCTATCACCTTATAGGATAAGTGGCCCTTATCCAACAAAGCAACCTTCCCCATGTACCGGTCGATGTAGTGTAAATTAGATTGGCTCGCCGTAGCATACCAACATAAATGCTCCGGAACCCATCTCCGGCCCTCCAGCCTGCGAACGAGCCGAACGAGCTCCCAGCTAAATGGAAAAGATAAGCAGAGCATCGTCCGCCCCGATACCCTAACATTGCTTAACCGTATAGTTAATTTGCTCATTTAAAATGAAATTAAATGCAAACCACCATACACAAGCTGACAATACCAAATCTAACCGTATATTTATACGAATATTATACGATTAATATACTACTATGCGAAACTGTCCATATTGTGGAAAACAAGTCGAAGGAAGAACAGACAAGAAGTTCTGTTCTCATTATTGTAAATCGTCATACCACTACGTAAAGAACAGGGAGGATGAGAATAACTTATTTAGGAAAATCGATACGCAGCTAAAACTTAACAGGAGAATACTGAAAGAGTATAACAAGGCGGGTAAGGCCATGGTGAGAGCCGAAACATTGCTGGGTGAAGGCTTTAACCCAAAGTACTTTACCAACTATTGGAAATCAAAAAGTGGCGGCGTATACCTGTTCTGTTATGAATACGGATTTAAGAAAACTGAAGACAATGGAAAACCAAAGTACCTGCTGGTGCAATGGCAGGACTATATGAATTGAGCTATATTTGCACCCTTCAATTAATCCGATAGACAATGAAGCTTTGGGCCTCATTTTACAAAGAGCTGTTGATACTTATCCGCGATAGAGCGGGTTTGGCCATACTGTTCATCATGCCAGCACTGCTTATCATTATAATGGCACTCATACAACACGGCCCCTTCAGAGATTACCAGGAATCCAATATCCCAGTCCTCTTCGTGGATAATGACCATGGTATGCTTGCCCAGGCAATAGAGCAGGGACTCAGGGCCTCAAAAGTATTTACCATTCATCAATCAGCAGATCTTGGATCCGCTGAGAAAGCCGTAGCCAATGGAGAGTATAAGATAGCAATTGCCATAGGCCAGGGTACGAGCGCGGCCCTGAAAAGAGGTGTGGAAGTACGAGTGGATCAAACACTGGCAGGGTTAGGGCTCATACCTGAATCAGATGAAGCTACCTCCGAACCCGTTCAAATCCAGCTGATTATTGACCCAGCCGTTAAAAAATCCTTTAAGAGTGCACTGTTGGGCGTACTGTACCAATTCATCGCCCAGGTAGAGTCACAAACCATTATGGAAACATTTGCAGATGGACTCTCCCAAGGTTCAGAGCAAGAAAATAAGATCGAATTCGATGATGCCCAATTGATCTTTATCGAGGAAGTATATGCTTCCAAATCAGGCAACAAAGACATGGTTTACGCCAATTCAGTTCAACACAATGTTCCCGCATGGACGCTCTTTGCCATGTTTTTTATCGTAATTCCCCTTGCAGGGAACATGCTGAACGAGCGCGTGCAGGGAACCGATCAGCGCCTGCTAATTATGCCCATAGGGCCAGCCGTGATTTTTGGAGGTAAATTGTTGCTGTTTATAACGGTCTGCCTCGTGCAAATGCTGCTGATGTTCGCCGTGGGAATATATATATTGCCCTTATTGGGGTTGCCCGTGCTTTCACTGGGCAACAATATTTTAGCCTTGGCACTGGTTGGTTTGTTTGCAGCATTGTCTGCTACCTGCTTTGGCTTGCTAATCGGGTCTGTATTTGAAACTTACCAGCAAGCAACTTCATTTGGTGCCATATCAGTAATCATACTGGCGTCTATTGGTGGAATATGGGTTCCCGTGTATGTTATGCCTGAAATCATGCAGCAAATTAGCTCCTTGTCGCCGCTTAACTGGGGATTAAATGCATTTTACGATCTCTTTCTCAGAGGTGGTACAATAGTTTCAGTAATGCCGGAAATAGTCCGCCTTATCATATTTTCATTGATTACAGGAGGGGGAGCAATTGTGCTGAGCAACTATAAAAGAACGCGGTAATGAGTAAAGAGGCCTTGGTCGCAACCGTAAAAGTTAAAGTGAGATATAGCGAAACAGATGCTATAGGAGTGGTGTGGCATGGAAATTATCTTCGCTACTTTGAAGATGGCAGAGAAGCATTTGGAGAAAAATATGGGCTTGAATACCTTGAAATCTATACCAATGATTTTATTGTGCCCCTGGTACAGATAAATTGTGATTTTCTAAGCCCATTGAAATACGGCGAAGCAGTGCTCGTCGAAACGAAGCTCGTCAACACAAAAGCAGCCAAGATTATATTTGAGTACAACATCTATCGTGAGTCAGACAATAAAAAAGTGGCGGCCGGATCATCTACCCAGGTTTTTGTAACCAAAGCCGGGGAGTTTAGCATTACCGTACCCGAATTCTATAAGAGCTGGAAACAAAAGCACGGACTGGAATAACAACAAACGACAAAAAGTAAAAGTCAAAGGGCTTGCGCTGAGCGCCGACGAAGAGCAAAAACCACAAAAGCCAATGAGCTAGTTACCATTCTTAACATGCCTGCACCACTTATTGCTTCACACAACATCTTGTCGCCATTGGGTTTTTCCACTGACGAAAACTTCTCCGCCGTGCGAAATGGAAAATCTGGCCTTGCCTTGCAGGCCAGCTCCCCAACATCCAATACACCCTTTTGCGCTGCGCTAATAAATACCGATAAACTGGATATGGCTTTTCAGGCTATCGGCAACCCGAATAAATACACACGTTTTGAAAAGCTGCTCATACTTTCTATTTCCCATGCCTTGAAGGATTCAGAGGTAGATATAAGATCAGGACAAACCGGCATACTGATCTCGACAACCAAAGGCAATATCGATTTGCTGGATGCAGAAAATCACCATGGCTTCGGGGAGAATCGCATACACCTGTGGGAGGCCGCACAACAAGTTCAGGCCTTTTTTGAAAACCCGAACGTTCCGATTGTGCTCTCCAATGCCTGCATATCCGGCGCCTTGGCCGTTATTATGGCTTCAGACTACATACGATCAGGCCGCTATAACAATATTGTAGTTGCCGGAGCAGATATAATTTCAAAATTTGTGGTGTCAGGGTTTCAGTCATTCCTGGCGTTGGCAGAAAACCCTTGCCAGCCGTATGATAAAAACAGGAACGGATTGAACCTGGGCGAGGGATGTGGAACAATCGTGCTCACAAACAATAAAAAAGCAGGCCTGGATGGGGAGCTTATAGCGGTTGCCGGAGGGGCGAGCTCAAACGACGCTAATCATATTTCCGGGCCCTCCAGAACAGGAGCTGGCTTGACATTGGCCATCGGAAAGTCATTGAAGAACGCCGGCATCTCAGCCGGAGATGTGAATTATTTATGCGCCCATGGAACCGCTACCATTTTCAACGACGAAATGGAATCCTTGGCATTTAGCACTGCTGGATTGTCCGCAACACCTGTCAATAGTTTCAAGGGGTATTACGGACACACCCTGGGTGCAGCCGGCCTGATTGAATCTGTCCTCACCGTGAAATCCATGACTGAGAAGCTACTTGTTAAAACAGCCGGTTACACGGATTGTGGAGTGAGCGGTAAAATAAATGTGATAACAGAGAATACACAAGCGAACATCCACCACGCCATGAAGACAGCTTCCGGCTTTGGCGGCTGTAATGCGGCGTTAATATTTTCTAAGCTAAGCTAAGCAATGAATAACGGACTCTGCATATCAGCACATTGTAGAATAAAGGACAACAGCGCAGCGCTCAACGGAGAGACTGTATTTACCCTTGAAGAAGCGAGCTTTACCCAATTTATCAAGGCCTTATATCGCGACCAGAAATTTGAGTACTCAAAATTTTTTAAGATGGACAACCTCAGCAAGCTGGGCTTTGCAGCAGCCGAAATATTGCTCAGCAATGCTGATGATAAAATAATGGGGGAGGAGGTAGGTGTGGTATTGGCAAATGCCAACGCTTCCCTGGACACAGATGTCAAACACCAGGAGTCGATCGCAGATGCTAAAAACTATTTCCCAAGCCCGTCAGTTTTTGTGTACACGCTTCCAAATATTGTAATTGGCGAAATATGTATCAAACATAAATTTACCGGTGAAAACGCATGCCTCATCAGCAAGTCCTTCGATTCAGATCAGCTATTTGAATACACAATGAATCTCTTTAACAACGGAAAGGTAAGCAGCTGCCTGATTGGCTGGGTGGATTGTTATTTAGGAGAATATGATGCCGCGCTGTTTTTTATTACCCGTAATAACGATAAAAAAAGTAATTTTGAATCTGAAAGATTAAAATCTATTTATCAAAATTGTAGCTAATTCTCATGGAAGAACTTATCAATAAATTAAAGGCGGAAATTATCGAAGTTCTAAATCTCGAGGACATTTCTCCAGAAGATATCGAAGCAGAATCGCCTCTCTTTGGTGAAGGCGGCCTGGGCCTCGATTCCATTGATGCCTTGGAGCTAATTGTTCTGCTGGAAAAGAACTACGAGATTAAAATCGAAAATCCCCAGGACGGAAAGCAGATCTTTTTCTCGATCCAGTCTATGGCCGATTTCATCACCCAACAGAAGGTTGCATAAATGTCTACAAAAGTCTTAGTTACCGGGCTTGGCGTCATTTCAAGTATCGGCAAAAATGTCGAGGATACCTTAAAAAACATTCGACAACTGAAATCGGGCGTGGGTAAAATAGACCTGCTCGTAACCAGGCATAAGGATACATTGCTGGTAGGTGAAATCAAACAAACAGACGAGGAATTAAAAGAAGCGGCCGGAGCCGGCAATTTAAAAGCGCTTACACGTCCAACCATACTCGGAATGCTTGCCGCTCGCGAAGCGGCGGCGGATGCGGGCCTGCTGGAAAACATGGAGGGAACAGGATTCATTTCTGCCAATACCGTAGGCGGAATGGGACACACTGAGCAATATTGCCTGGATTATCTAGATGTAGAAAAGGAAGGCGACTTCATGGAGTACATAGGCACTCATAATTGCGGTGACAGCACCGAGAGAATTGCCGATTACTTGAACATAAAAGAGTATGTAACCACAATAAACACAGCCTGCTCATCATCGGCAAATGCAATAATGCTGGGCGCCCGCTTGATCAAAAATGGTATTGTACAACGAGTCATAGCAGGAGGAACAGATAGCCTTACACGCTTTACCTTAAATGGATTTAATTCACTGATGATTTTGTCTAAAGAGCAGTGCAAGCCATTTGATGAGAACAGAATGGGACTCAACCTTGGCGAGGGTGCAGGTTTCGTGGTGCTGGAATCAGAAGAAGCAGCCAAACAAAGAGGTGCCAAAGTATACAGCGAGCTAAGAGGTTTTGCCAATACCTGCGATGCATATCATCAAACGGCCTCCTCTCCTGAAGGATACGGAGCTTCCAATGCAATGAACAAGGCACTGAAAAGCGCCGGGTTAACCGCGGATGACATTGACTATGTAAACTTACACGGTACTGCCACTAAAATGAATGACCTCTCAGAAGGAAATGCAATTGAGACGGTATTTGGTGATCAGGTGCCGGACGTAAGCTCCACAAAGGGCTTTACCGGTCATACATTGGGTGCAGCAGGCGGTATCGAAGCCGTATTCTCTAATCTGTCGATTTCCGAAAATATCTTATTTCCAAATTTGAATTTCACTGAACAGATGGAGGAGCTAAATTTTTCACCATTATCTGATGTTAAAGAAGGAGCAGAGGTCAATAATGTACTTTCCAACTCGTTCGGATTTGGTGGCAACAATAGCGCCCTTCTGTTTTCCAAGGTTTAGCTCATGGATGTCTATATAAAGGGACTGGGAAATATATCTCCACAAAACACCGCTGACAACAGTCAGTTCCTGGAAGAGATAGTCGAGTACAATCAAAATAACTTACAGGTAATTCACCCCATTTACAAAGATCATATCAGCCCTATCAGGTTGAGGAGAATGAGCCGCATGATAAAAATGGGAATAGCCGCAGCTTCTATCTGTTTGGATGATGCGGGCCTCACAGATCCCGGTGCGATCATTACTGGCACAGGATTTGGATGTACTGGTGACACAGAAAAGTTTCTACTTGCCATGATCGCCAACGCAGAACAACACCTAACGCCTACCGCCTTTATGCAATCCACTCACAACACCATCAGTGGACAAATTGCCATAATGTTAAACTGTAATAACTATAATTCTACCTATGTGAACCGGGGCACCAGCTTTGAAGCTGCTTTTCAAGATGCCATGATGCTAATCGAAGAAGGAGAAGCCAATGACGCCCTTATTGGTGGATTTGACGAATGTACAGACAATCACTATATCATCACAAGCCGTTTGGGATATTGGAAAGAGCGGGATATCAAAAACACAGATCTTTATACAGCTGGATCGAAGGGAAGTATCTCCGGTGAAGGAGCTTCATTCTTTGCAATATCAAAGGATAGTGGAAACAACAGCTATGCCAAGATCAAAGCCGTGAGCCATTTTTACAAACCTGATGGATTCAAAGATGTGGAGAAGAGAATATTGAGCTTTCTGGAAGCCAATGGTCACAGCCCTGGCTCAGTAGATCTGGTAGTGAATGGCTTGAATGGAGATGAAGAGGGCGATAGGGTATATCATCAGTTAATGAGCGGAATGCTTAAAAACTGTACGCATACCCGCTACAAACACTTGTGTGGGGAGTATGACGTTTCCAGTGCTTTTGCATTGTGGCTGGCCAGCAAGATTTTGAAAACTCAAACAGTTCCGAAATCTGTGAGAGTTGAAAATGCTCCTGAGGGTCAGATAAAGACGGTGCTGGTTTACAACCACTTTAACTTTTCTTATCAGGGCCTGTTTTTGCTGGAGTCATGCTAAACCACAGGGCAGTTTCTTTCATTTTTATTCCGTTGATGGCCCTGCTTCTCGGACTTCATTTTTACCGGGAGCTGAGCCTGTATTTCTTTTTTATGGCCTTGCTGGCGTATGTCGCGATTGTAGTGTATGGCACCGTATCTATCAGCGCAGGATATCACCTGAAGGCATTGTGTGAAGGCGTTACAACAGAAAAGGAAATTGCAATTACCTTCGATGACGGGCCCAACCCCGAAGTTACCCCTCAGCTCCTCGATCTGCTTAAAGAGAAGAATATTATAGCAGGATTTTTCTGCATCGGTAAGAATATTGAGGGGAATGAGGATTTGTTAAAACGTATAGATAACGAAGGCCATATCATCGGTAATCATAGCTATTCCCATGGTTATATGTTCGATTTTTTTCCCGCAGCATGGCTGCTCCAGGATTTAACCAGCGCCGAACAGGCCATTACAGAAGTCATAGGGAAAAAGCCATTGTGTTTCAGGCCTCCTTATGGAGTAACCACACCGCCCCTGGCAAGGGCAGTTCGAAGCTTGTACTACAAGGTAATAGGATGGAGTGTTCGCTCCATGGACACAACAATAAAGGATGATGAGCAGATACTAAAGAATATTAAAGGATCCTTGGCTCCTGGAGCAATACTGCTGTTCCACGACAACAACCCGCGCATATTGAATATCATCAGAGAATTTACGGATTTCGCCATTGAACGTGGTTACAAGATTGTTGGCTTTGACAAATTGTTGGGAATAAGAGCATATGCCTGAATTGCGACTACATATTTTTATAGCCATCCTGTTTCTAATGGGCTGGAGCACATCAGATACCCATGGGCAGGATTGGGTGCCAATGAAAGATACAGCCGGCTTCGCGTCGAAGCTGGCAGAGATGGCTAAATCCACCCGAACAATTCAAAGTGAATTCGTGCAAACCAAGCACATGAGCTTCCTTACGGAAGACTTGCTAACCAAAGGGAGATTCCTGTTTAAAAAGGAAAACAAAATTCGATGGGAATACAGTGAGCCCTACCAGTATGTCATCGTGATGAATGCGGGAAAAATATTGATTAAGGACGGGGAGAAGGAGAATAAATTTGACATAAAGTCGCGTATTATCTTTAATCGTATTAATGAGATGATGCTAAATACCATTCAAGGCAAGGTGCTGAATCGCAGCGACTTTAACTCGAAGTTTTTTCAATCAGACAAACATTTTATAGTAAAAATGACGCCTGTTACCAAGAAGATGCAGAAATATGTGGAAACAATAGAAATCTACTTCGGTAAAGCAGATTATCATGTGGCCGTAATAAAAATTACTGAGTCCTCCGGCGATTTTACAAAAATATCATTCATCAACAGGGTATCTAATGTGGAGCTCGATGAAGAAAAGTTCAATGTTAAATAGCATTAATTATTTATAATTTTACAGCGTGCTGCTAAGCGATTTTTATACCATCCTCAATTCAAATTCTGAAGACTCATCCGTGCGGACAGAAGTTGAGCTAAATGCAGATCACGATATTTTTGCTGGCCATTTCCCAAATATGCCAGTTGTTCCCGGAGTATGCCAGGTTCAAATGACCAAGGAGATTCTCTCAAAGGAGCTGGGCGTGAAGCTGCGCCTGACAAGTGCCGTCAATATAAAATTTCTTGCGATTATCAATCCTGAACAGAATAGATTTCTGCAATTTGATCTTACGTATTCAGAAGAAAACGGTCGAATAAAATCGCAGAATGTCATCTCCCACGATGGCAAAGTGTTCTTTAAGTTTAAAGGATATTTTGTAGAGACGGACTAAAGGCGAAATCCCAGGCACATTTCTGCGGACATATAATACATCTCCATTCTTGCAACCTTAAAGGGCACGCTATTGTATTCTACCGAGTAGATAAGTCGAATGAAAACGATATCTCCATTGATTCCTATTGAATTTCGATATCGAAAATAGAGCGGAATCTTAAAGTCAACTTTATCATCGGTATTGGTGCTGTAGAACTGCGCTTGTACTCCGACACCGAGTAATATTATAGGAGTAAAGTTGAAATTTCCTTTAACCAACGAAAAGCCAATTCCCGCAGCTCCGAAGAACGTATTAAATATCCCCCCAGAGAGATTGCTGAAGGATCCAAAGCCAATTCGTTCTGACGCAGGAATCAATGAGCTGTCAGATTCAATCGCCATAAAGTTGTCGCCAAATTCAAGCATGAATGTGCCGGCACTTTTCTTTTGTCTTTCCGTTTGTGTAAATGCTGCTTTCATGGAAAAACTTTTGTTGAAGAGGAAGTTGGTTTTGAAGCCAATGGATGACACCTCCAGATCCGTTCGGCTTGGAAAATTGTCACCGACTGTCCATGTAGAATCATATCGATCCGGCTTGTCGAGATAAAATCCTTTATAGCGGGAGTAGTAAAAACTGAGCCCAATTATCCTGGTTTGAATGCCCAAATTTAAAACCTGGTATTCTGTGTTTCCATACTTTATTTGCTTGGGGTCGCTAACGGGAAGTTTATGTAAATATGAAATTGCTACCCCTTTAATACTAATTTGTCCGCCTGCAGTACCCAGCAGGTTAGGAATGTAATTAACGGTTTGTGCATTACCGACCTTGTCCTTTATTCTCCATAGGGCGGTTTGCGCCTTGTACTTCAGTGCAAACGAGAAGTTGCTTTCTATGAATTCTATGTTCGGCAGCCTATCCCGCTTCTTCTGCATCTTTTGCTCTCTCTTCTCCTGTTTACTCAGCGCTTGCTGGGAGTGAGCTGAATTCAAAAAATAGAGGATTCCTGAAAACAGGATTACTATGACGCGCAGCTGTGTCATTTTTGGATGGGAATTCTGACTATTTTTGCATGCAAAGATAAAGATGGAAGACCAATTTAGCCCTTGATTATGTCCGTGATTCCAAATAATTATAAAGAACGGTTTGTTAAAAACAATTGCTGTGTGCTCATTCCTACCTATAACAATGATGGCACAGTTCGGGCATTAATAGACAGTGTTTTCACATATACGGATAGCGTAATTGCTGTTAATGACGGCTCTACTGACAAGACCGCTGAAGTGCTGGCATCTATTGATGGTTTGCATGTGGTGGACCTTGGTGAGAATTGTGGAAAGGGCATAGCACTGAGAAAGGGCTTTGAGTACGCGTTGAATAAAGGGTTTAGATATGCTATAACCATCGACTCAGATGGCCAGCATTTGGCCGAAGACCTGCCAGCTTTCCTGGATAAAATCGAAGAAGAACCAGATTCACTTATCGTGGGTGCCAGGGACATGATGCAAGAGAACATCCCTGGTAAAAGCAGCTTCGGACATAAGTTTTCTAACTTCTGGTACTGGGTTGAGACGGGCATTAACCTTCCAGACACACAATCCGGATTTCGATTATATCCTCTGCAAATAATAAAGGGACTTAAGTATTTAACCAGCCGTTATGAATTTGAAATAGAAGTGATTGTAAGAGCGGCCTGGCATGGCGTAAACGTTACATCCGTGCCTGTTAAAGTTATCTATTTCGAAGGGGAAGAGCGGGTTTCCCACTTTAGGCCTGCTATCGATAATTTAAGATTTACTGCGCTTAATACATGTCTGGTAACAATGGCAATTCTTTATGGAAGGCCCAAAATGATTTACGATAGACTGCGTAAAATGAGCTTCAAAGAATTCGTTCAAGAGCACATTATCAATACCGATGAATCCAATGAGGTCAAAGCATTTTCTGCTGGCTTTGGCATATTCATGGGAATAATTCCTATCTGGGGATATCAAATGGCCCTTGCAATTATCCTCGCCGTCTACTTTAAACTCAACAAAGCCATAGTTCTTGTAACTGCACAGATCAGCTTACCGCCCCTGCTCCCTTTCATTTTATATGCGAGTTATCTCACAGGAATTTCAATACTGGGCAGTGCAGCAGAGGGTGAGCACATGAGTGCTACAAATGCATGGCTTGAAAAGCATGTTATTCCCGGTTGGCTTCAGGAGAAATTTCCTGAAATGGTACAAAACCTGCTCGCCTATTTCTTTGGCAGCTTTGTGCTCGCTTTTGCCATGGCAATTGCAACCGGGTTGCTCACTTATGCACTGCTTATTCTCTTTCGAAAGAAAGCCAAAACCTTGATAAGGTGAGCTTCTGCTGAATACGACATTGCCTACCATCCTCATCGTCCTGCCATCGTCATCGTTAAAAACTCTGTTAATAAAAATTATCAAGGCCTGATAATATGGCTTCTATAATTGGGTTTATTTGTGGTAATCAATGAGATAAGTATTTATAAGTAGCTGACAACTAATGCCGTAAGATGTATGGCATGCGCTCATATAGTTATTAACTTAAATCAAAAGCTATGAAGAAATATGTATTACTGCTGTTGGTATGTCTTGTTATAACAACAGTCGCCCGGGCACAAAGGGAAAAAGCATACGGAGATGATAAGGCCTTTGAGAAATCAGATATCTTGCTGGCTGCAGGTGCCTCATTCGGATATTTCGGTTTTTACGGCAGCTATACTTCTGCATCAATTCCCGTTATTGTGGCAGTTGAATATGGGCTTGTGAAATATGTGAGCCTGGGTGGCTTTGTAAGCTATCAAAGCTACGCTTACAGCGATACTTATCAGGAGACGATACCGCCATACAACAATGTTCTGTACGATTATGTTTATTCTGCAATTTCAATGGGCTTAAAAGGTTCCTTTCATGTTTTTCCGTATCTCAATGACAAATTTCAAACGGAGATTGATGATAGCAGAATGGATGCCTATTTAACCGCTTACGCTGGCGTCTCACTCCATTCTTATCGCGAATTAACATCAACGGGTTATACGGGCTACGATAAACTCGTGCCCCGATATATTGCCGGGCCTGGAGCTGGATTCCGTTATATGTTCATCAACAGATTTGGAGCATTTGCTGAAGCCGGCGTTGGAGCTGTTGGCTTTACCACTATAGGCGTGGTGTATAAGCTGTAATTCCACTTGAAAATAATAGGGCCTGAGCCAATAGTGATATCAGGTATTTGGCGTACCTTCTCTGCAATTTTATTGCAATAACACTTATATTTGTGTGAAATTTACCTGAGTAAAGATTGGAATGCAACGCAAGTGTAGGTCCATTCTTTTTAACTCAATATTGTTCGCATACCTTGTCTCATTTCTTTCTCTTTCTATTTAATTTTTTTAAAAAGAATCGAGTAGCGTTCGCGATATTCCTGATCTCTACAGTAGGCTTTATCGCATTTTTCGCACCCAGGATTAGCCTCGAGGAGGATATTAG
>JYMV01050660.1_pt1 | contig 26184 bp, 27 predicted proteins | sample 338911 | NCBI WGS metagenome assembly JYMV01 (sample SAMN03354496, study PRJNA234377) | hydrothermal vent metagenome | biome: Deep sea; feature: Hydrothermal plumes at the Eastern Lau Spreading Center, Western Pacific Ocean; material: Seawater | place: Tonga | collected 2009 | depth 2000 m m
TTCTTTCCTGCCATTCAGTCCATTTATCGTTTAAGTTCTGATAAAAAATATTTAATGCAGAATAAATAGAAAAATGAAACAATCCGCTAATTAATAAAATGAATACTACAATTTGAATTATACCGGATGCGTACACTCCAAAAATATCCACCAGAAAATTCCACAAATTATAGCCTATAAAACCTGGATATTCGGCTTCCCACATTCCCCCGCGAGATTGACCAACCCAGGCAATAAGCAAGGATAGCCAAATTCCAATTCCGGTTAAAAATCCTGAATAGTGTAAAGTTTGTTCCCAATCTCTTCTTGTGAAAAGGGTAAACCCAGCAAGACCCATAATAATGGGTAGAAAAAAAGTCCCCCAGCCAAAAGAAAATTTCATTAAATAATAAGAAGTGTAGATTCCAAAAAGACCCATGATATTTGTCTGGGCGACTTCAGGCGTTAAACCAGATGGTGTTTCATAAGGATTATAGGTTGCAAAGCTTAAGAAAACACAAAGCGCCAAAACACATAGAAGGATTCCAATAACTTCTTGCCGACGATAATTCATATTATAGAATGGTTTAGTTTAATAATGAAGGGATGTTTCCTTAATAAACGGGGGCTTGATAATCTTTGCAGAAATAAACTTATTACGAACTTGAATGGATATATTCTGACCCGTTTTATGAAAGGGTTTATTAACATAAGCCAAACCAATTCCAATTTTCAATTTTGGCGATTGGGTTCCACTGGTAACAATTCCCACTTTTTGTGAATCTACAAATATTTCATAGCCCTGACGGGGAATCCCTCGTTCTTCCATTGCAAATGAAATTAATTGTCGGGTAGATCTATTCTTTTTTATTTCCAACAAAGCATCTTTTCCTATAAAATCACTCTTGGTTAGAGCCGTTATCCAACTTAAACCTGCTTCAATTGGATTTGTAGTTTTATCAATATCATTTCCATACAGACAATATTTCATTTCCATTCGTAAAATATCTCGTGCCGCCAATCCTGCCGGCTTAACACCAAGATTTATTAATTCGTCCCAAATATAAACCAATGAATTTGCATCCCCATAAATTTCAAATCCCAACTCTCCAGTATAACCAGTTCGGCTCACCATTACAGGATACCCACACACCAAAGCATCTTCAAAAGAATAAAAGGGCATTTTCAAATTTGCATGTGTATATGTAGATAAAATATCCCTGGACTTGGGACCTTGAAGAGCAAATAATGAATAATCGTCAGATACATTTTTTAGATTCACATCTTCTGTTTTGTGTTCACTCAGCCAATTGAAATCTTTCTCGATATTTGACGCATTCACAACCATAAAATATCCACCTGATTTTCGATATAAAATCAGATCATCAACAATTCCACCGTTAGGGTAACACAAAGCAGAATATTGAGCTTCACCAATTTGAAGTTTTTCCACATCATTGATAGTCATTTTCTGTAAAAACGCTTCTGAACCACTACCATCTATGGTAAACTCACCCATGTGTGAAACATCAAAAATTCCAACTTCATCACGAACAGTGAAATATTCTGATTGTATTCCATTTGGATAAGAAACCGGCATATTATATCCAGCAAAAGGAACCAGTTTAGCACCTAATTGAACATGGGAATTGTAAAGAGCCGTTTCTTTAATTGGTATATCTAATATTTCTTCTGTCATCGTAATTCTGCTAAAGCCAGTTTTATTAATTCTTCTGTACTTAATTTTTCACCTTGGTTTTGAACTGTTGTAATTGAATTCCGAATATCCTTCATTTGGAATCCCAATGCCAAGAGTGCATCATAGGCATCACTGACTTCTGGAGCAATATCTGATTCCTCTTTTGGCAATTCATCTTTGGAAAGTTTTACAAATTTATCTTTTAATTCCACTATTATCCGTCTCGCAGTTTTGGGACCAATGCCAGGTAAGGCAGTTAACATTGTAACTTCACTGGCTATTAATCGTCTTTTAAATTCGTCCGGAGAAACTGCTGATAGCAGAACAATTGCTGTTTTGGGTCCAATCCCGGAAACACCAATGAGCATCATAAATAGTTCCCTCTCGGTAATCTCGCTAAAAGCAAACAGTTGTTGATTATTTTCGGTCACCTGAAAATAGGTGAGCAGCGATACCTCTTCCCCTGGTTTAGGGAGTTTATCATAGGTATTATTTGAGATAAAGCAGACATAGCCCAAGCCACCAGTTTCAATGACAATTTCATCTGGCATTTTTTTCGTAAGTTTTCCTCTAATACTTACAATCATAAATCTGCCATCCTGAATTGATGATCATGACAGAGAGCAATTGCCAAAGCATCTGAAGCATCAATGGGCTCTGGATTATGATCCATTTGTAGTTTGGCTTTTACCATAAATTGCACCTGGGTTTTGTGTGCGTTTCCATTGCCGGTTATTGATTGTTTTACCTTTCGGGGAGAATATTCATATATTGGTATATTTTTTGATGCTGCAGCCACCATGGATGCTCCCCTTGCCTGTCCCAAACGCATTGCAGATTTTACATTTTTACCATAAAATACTTCTTCAATTGCAAATATTTGGGGATTATAATTCGAAATTATTTCACATACATCATTAAAAATTGTGAGGAGCCTGTTTGCAAGAGTATCTTTGGCTTGCGGTTTGATAATTCCATAATCTATCAATGTGGTTTGATTATTACTTACATTGATAATCCCAAACCCTGTTTGTATAAGTCCCGGATCTATTCCAATAATTTTCAATTACAGTAGCGAACCCAGCTCGGATTCATCCAAATCAAAATTCGAATATACCTTTTGAATGTCTTCGTTTTCTTCAAGTTTTTCTAGAAGCGGCAACAATTGTTTGGCATCTGCTCCACTTACATTTACAGAATTAATGGGGGATAATCCTACTTCTCCTTCAATTTCATACCCCTCTTTTTCCAAGCCATCACATACATCTCCAAAAGCTTCCGGTGATGTAGTAATTTCGATGACATCATTATCAGATGTAAAATCATCTGCTCCAAGTTCAAGAGATTTCTCTAAAACTTCATCTTCATCTACACCTTTTTTATCAAGAGTAATAGTGCCTTTCTTTTCAAACATCCAATTCACACAGCCAGACTCTCCCAAATTCCCACCATTTTTAGACATGATATGACGAATATCTGGAACGGTTCTATTTTTATTATCGGTCATCACTTCCATCATGATGGCAACACCTCCGGGTCCGTATCCCTCATAGACATAATTCTCATATTTCACTCCAGGTAAATTTCCCGTTCCCTTGTTTATGGCACGTTCAATATTGGCAGAGGGCATGTTGGAAGCCTTCGCTTTTTTGATTGCAAGACGCAAAGCAGGATTCATTTCAGGATCACCCCCACCCTCTCTCGCTGATAGGGCAATATCTTTGGAAACTTGTGTAAATACAGCTCCCCGCTTGGCATCAGCTGCACCCTTTTTTCGTTTAATGGTTGACCATTTACTATGTCCTGACATATTTTCTCTTCTATTTATTTAGTCTGAGTTAACACCCTAAATTTAGCAAATTAATTCAGGGATTTCTATATGAGAATTTAATATTACTGAATCAGCCTAATCTGATCATTAGATATCCACCCTGTTTTACCATCCAACAATTCAATTTCAACCCAGTCATTCTCTAATTGGTTTATAGATACCTTTAATCCTTCGTGAACTTCAAACAGGCGAGTAGAAAATGTGTTAGGCTCTGAACGAACTTCAGCTTTCGGGGAATAAATAACCCCTAGGTTTAGTGAATTATCAGTCCAGATTGAATGAAAAGTCAAGAAGAGCGAAATAAAAAATATTGTTAAAATAACCCCTCTTAAATTTTGGACTATTGAAAAGAAAACAATTCGATTTACTGTTACAAATAGAGAAAATAATAAAAATATGAATAATGTAATATTAATCCATGCAGAAGGTGTAAACTGTTCCTTCATACTTAAATACCATTTCAGATACAAAGGTGGTTCTGGTAAATCCATTCTGTCTATTACCTTTAAATTTGCTAACTTTAAATTATATTGAGCATCCGAATGAGTTGGAGATAACTTCAAGCAGCTCTCAAATGCCCAAACTGCGCCGGCAGTATTTCCAGATCGAAAGAAAGCGTTTCCTAAATTATAATACAGTTCTGATGAATCCCAGTTATTGGATAAAATGGATTCAAATTCTTGAATGGCTAAATCATATTGGCCATTTTTATATGCATCCATTCCATTTTTGTAAAATTGTGAAATATCCTCTCCTACAGCAAATAAAGGAGAGGCAATAAAAAATAAAAGTAAAAGTCTTCTAAGACCAGGCATTATCGACCTTTTTCAATAAATCCTTAATTTTTTGCAAATCATTTTGGGCATCTTGAGAAGAAACCGGGGCAAATCTTACAGCTTCCCCACGAGTTAGGATTTGCTCCATTTCCTGATAAATCTCGCCTCTATCATGAATTTTAATAATAGCTAAAATTTCTCCTGTTGAATACCCCAGCTTTTTTATCCCATTCTTATAATTGATATAACTTATAACCGCATTATAAATTTGGGTATAAATTTCTTCCGGAGAATTATTTGCTGAATCCAGGATACCTAATGCAGAATTTAATGCTCGTCTGGCCTGCCAGCCTCCTGACGATTTTTCCATTCGTTGCCTGGTAAAACTTTGAGCATGAGGAAATGCAAATACCATCCCAGATAAAAGCAGCAACATCAGGGCAGTGCCTGTAACCAGTGCCCTATTTCGATCCCGCCATTTAGGTTGAGATTCATCAATGAAGCGTATATCCTCACCCACTAATGCCACTTCTTCTTTTGATAATCCAATTGAGGATAATGCAGCTTTTTCGTTCGGCGCTACTTTTAATTTATGTCTGGGCGTAGATTTTGTCACCCACTTACCCTGATTGGGATCAAAATAATTCAGTTCTATTTTGGGAATATAAATTTCACCTGCAAATCTGGGAATTAATACCCATTCGAATTTCTTCTCTCCTCCAATTTTATCTCTTAATGGATTTTCCTTAGTCTGGACTTCTGGATCAAATACCTCAATTTCATTTGGAAAATAAATTTCAGACATACCCACAGTTTGAAGGTTTCCTGTTCCATTTATGAAAACCTTAAACGTAATCGCTTCATCCTGCTTCACATTTATTGTACTAACCTCTGATCGGATATTCCAATTCCCCACAATTGCCGATATCTTTCCATTCCTTCGATTGGGAAGCGGCCTCACATCTATAGTTAACTTGTTGGTTGAAATAGTATATTTTTTGGATGGAGGTCCAAACAAACTGAAATTATTCCAGCGCTGCTGCTTTTCCCGGATACCAATCACCGCAGACATTGGTTCAATAATTATTTTCCCCGATTGAGTAGGGAATAAGGCTATTTTTTTTATGGTGGCAGCATAATATTGAATATCATTCTTCCTCTCTTCTCTCAATTTTAAATTTTTTGGTGCGAACAATTCTTCTGTCCAAAAACCTTTAAAACTTGGCACATCATCATCAAAACTGGTAACATCAACTTTAGTATAAAGTGTATATGTGAGAATAGCCTGTTCCCCTCTATAAGGAGTTTGATTATCTACTGCAGCCTCAATAAAAAATTGTGACACTTTACCAGATTGGCTACTTCCTCGTTTTGAAACTGAGACCGTGATGGGGGTTGATAAATAAGATTTCTTTCCTACCTGAATTTTCAACGCTGGAATTGTAAGTTGTCCTGTCCTTTGGGGTATTAAGCTCCACCTAAGGGTAGTGGTTGAACTTTTGGTCATTTTCCCATTTAAAAATTGAACATTGGTGGAACTGGATTGATTGGGACCACTCATTACTTTAAAATCTGACAATTCAGGTAATCGCACCTCGGGGTCACTTTTTACATTATTAGCTGTAATGGTGAGAGTGATAGAATCACCTTCAATTATATCACGGCGATCTACGGTAACATTCACCGTTTCATCAGCCCAGATTATTGTTGAAATTAAACATGAAATGAATAGTCTTATCACCAATCTTTCTCCAGTTTAATTAGCCCTTTAGCTTTATATTTTCTTGGTTTCAAATTATTTTCATCTGCTTTCATTGCATTAAGGATTGCTTCTGCTTCTTCTTTCCCCAGTTGTTTTTCTTTTTCTGCCTGGACTTGAGATTCCGTTTTCTGTTTTTGTGCCTCCTCGTTTTTTTCTTCTCCTTCCTGGGATTGTGACTGTTCCGGCCCTTCCTCTAACTTTTCCTCACCATCTTCTGACTGCTGCTGATCTTTCTCACCTTCATTTTCACCTTTTTCACTTCCTTTAGAATCCTGCTCCTGTTCATCACCTTCTTGAGATTGCTGACTATCCTGATTTTGTTCTTCCTTTTGATCACCTTCTTCATCATCCTGATTTTTATCCTGTTTTTCCTGAGGTGGTTGCTGCTCCAGCATTCTTTTACTCAATTCATAATTATAGCGGATATCCTCATCAGCCGGGTCTAATTTCAGCGCCTCTTTGAAAAAATCTACACTATTTTGCAAATCTCCCATTTGGTAAAATGTATTGCCCATATTATACAGAGCATCTGCTTTAATATCGGGTTGAGAATCTATGAGTGAATTTTTATAATTCTGTAAAGCAGATTCTGAATCTCCACTCAGGTAATTAAGATTTCCCAGATTATAAAACAGCTCTTTTTTATCAGGATATTTTTTTATAAGTGCTTCATATTCCTGTAACGCCTTTTCATATTCAGGATTTAATGCTGGTTCTTTCGGCAGTATTCCAGGTACTGGATTTTGAGTGGGTAAAGGGCGAATTGCCTTCTTCTGCTGTGAAAATAAAGAAACAGGAAGTACACCTATCATCCAAAAAACAAGAAAATATCTCCAAATCTTAAATCTTCTATCTTCCATTCTAAATCTTCAATTCCGACTAAACCTTCCTTCCCAAACCATTTCTTTTTTTGTGCGGGTAGGTATTAAAAATTCAGCTGAAAACAGCATTAATCCAATAATTAAAAACACCTGATATCGGTCTTCATATTGGGAAAATACATGAGATTTTAACTCTCTCTTTTCCATCTGATCAATTTCTTTCAATAGGGGGGCTATAGCATTCACCTGATTTTCCACCCGAATATAAAGCCCTCCGGTTATGCGTGCAATTTCATCTAAGGTAGATTCATTCAGGGTACTGGTAACCACCTGGCCACGGCGGTTTTTCTTAAACTCCACCCTGTTACCATTATCATCATAAATGGGTATCGGTCCACCGGCAGCAGTTCCCACTCCCAATGTGTGGATAATAATCCCCAGTTTCCGGGCTTTCTCTGCAAGTATGATGGCTTCACCTTGATGATCTTCTCCATCAGATACCAGTACAAATACCTTGAATTTTTCATCGTCATTTTCAACATGATCCAACGCTAACTGGATGGCAACTGCCAAGTCTGTTCCTTGAGTGGTGATAAGATCCGTATCCATCATATTCAGAAATAACCGGGATGCAGAATAGTCTTCTGTGAGTGGACAGTGAAGGTGGGCGGAGCCGGCAAATGCAATTAAACCAACCCGGTCACCCTCAAGTTTGTTTAAAAGCCTGCCAAGCTCGTATTTAGCTTTTTCAATTCGGGATGGTTTTACGTCACCGGCATTCATGCTGGCAGAGGTATCCAATAGAATAAAAATATCTACTCCCTCACGAGTAAGCTCAGTTAGTTTCATGCCAATTTGCGGACCCACAGAAGCCAATAGGATAAAAATAATTCCCAAAATTATTAAGCGGGAGCGCAGACGAATACGGGAATATTTCACACGGTTAAGGAGAAACTTTTTAACTGAAGCAGTACCCAAGGTTTCTAAACCAAATCTTAATTTTTTCCCCTGATAAGCGTACCAAATCAATACCAAAGTTAGTGGAATAAAAAGATAGAACATTTCCGGATGTGTATAGCGTACCATTAGAAAAGTTTATGAAATATTCCCCGTGAGAGAAAAATAAAAACTATAGATGCAAATGCTGCGGGGATGGTAAACCAGCTGTAAAGTTCTGTGTAATTTTGATACTCGGTCACTTCAATTTCGGTACGTTCCAATGCATCTATTTCTTCATACACTTTTTGTAATGATTTATTATCCGTGGCCCTGAAAAATTGCCCTCCGGTTATTTCCGCAATTTCCTTCAAACTCTCCTCATCCACATCAACCTGAACATTTTGAATCACCTGCCTCCCCCATGCATCTGTAACCGGGTAAGGTGCCAATCCATGTGTACCAGCTGCAACCGTATAAATTTTTATATCAAATTTTGCCGCCAGTCCAGCCGCTGTAATAGGGTCTAATTCCCCCTGGTTATTACTACCGTCAGAAAGGAGGATTATGGTTTTAGATTTCGCTTCACTTTCCCTAAGACGATTGATGGAATTTGCAATTGCCATGCCGATAGCTGTGCCATCGTGTTCCCGGTCAATTATTTCAATTTCATCCGTAAATTCCAATAACACATCAATATCCCGGGTGAGTGGACATTGAATATATGATTCGCCGGCAAAAACTATCAGTCCCAAACGGTCACCTTCCCGATCTTTAATAAATTTTTTAGCTACAGCTTTCGCAGCTTCCAGGCGGTTGGGTTTAAAATCCTGTGCCAGCATTGAGGATGATTGATCAATCACTAACAAAATATCCACAATTTCCGTTTTGCTCTCCCGGATTGTATCGGACAAACGGGGCCGTGCCAATGCCAAAATAATGAGGAGCATAATTGCCAGCCGCCCCAGGAAAAAAATCATATTTTTCAGCCTGCCATTACGAATTACACTTTCTGGTATTAAATCAAGATTGGAAAACCGAATGGTAGCTTCCTGGTTTTGTCCCTTTGTTAAATACCAGAATGCCAGAATGGGTAGTAGCAGAAGCAGGAGTAGATAATATGGCTGTCCAAATTCCATTTAATTATATGAAGATGTTCTCTGAGCTTGTCTAAGAGCAACAATTGAATATTGACTATTTTTATTGAATTTATTTATCATCCAGATCTGTGATAAACACTTAAAAAACAAAAATGTTTCAGAGGATAAATCAGAAAATAAAAGAGGATATTAATATCGGCAAAATGGTGGAAATTATTCCTTTTTTTCCTTTTCATTATCGTCTACATCATCGGTGGCAGATTTCACTTCATCCTTTATTTCCCGGGTGGCTTTATTAAACTCCCTCAAACCTAAACCCAAACCACGGGCGAGTTCAGGTAGTTTTTTTCCTCCAAATAAAATAATAACAACCAGTATAATTAATCCAATTTCCCAAGGTCCTAATCCCATAATGTCTCCTATTTAAAATACCGTAAAAAATACCAGGAAATTCCCATTCCCAAAATGCTCACCACACTAATATCCACAAAGAAACCCGTTTTGAATCGAATTACCCATAAATCAATCCAGTTTTCGGGATGGCCACCCCAACCGATTGAAGTACTGGTGAGAAAAAATTGTTTCACAACTCCCGGAGGAAAAATGGCACCTACAAATTGACTCAAAATTGAACCCGCCACCACACCAAAAAACAGCACCAGAAAAATAAATGATATGGATCGTTTTTGATTGGATTTCATCAAGCAACACCTATCATTGATTTGAATATATCTATCCCATCATCTGAACCTAAAATAGATTCTACTGCCCTTTCAGGATGAGGCATCATTCCCAATACATTCCGCTTTTTATTGAGGATGCCTGCAATGCGGTTTGTGCTCCCATTTGGGTTTCCATTTTTGCCTTTATTATAACGGAAGGCAATGCGGTCTTCATCTTCCAGCATTTTAAAGGTATTTTCATCTGCAATAAAATTTCCCTGTTTATGGGCAATGGGCATGGTGAGTTTGCGCCCCTTTTTCAAGGATCGGGTATAAATTGAATCTGTACTGTCAACTTCTAATGTGACATCCTGACTGAGAAATCGAACATCTTTATTGATAATGAGCGCTCCTGGTAATAACCCCGATTCAATTAGAATCTGAAAACCATTACAAATACCAAACACCGGTTTCCCAGCATGGGCTTCTTTTATAACCGATTCCATCACAGGAGAAAAGCGGGCAATAGCGCCTGTACGAAGATAGTCACCATAACTAAATCCACCGGGAATGATGATAGCGTCATATTTTTTCAAATCCGTTTCTCTATGCCATACAAAATCTACGGGTACATCTAAAATATGGCGAAAGACATGGTAGGCATCATGGTCACAATTAGAACCGGGAAATACAATTACGGCAAAATGCATTATTCCTCCACAATTTCAAATGAATAGGTTTCAGTATTGGGGTTTGCCAATAATTTCCGGCAGGATTCATCGGTAATTTCCCACGCCTTATCTTTAGAAACTCCATTAAACTCCATTTCAATATATTTACCCATTCGCACCGAATTAATTTTCTTTATGCCAATGGCATCCAGGGCATGACTCACCGTCTTCCCCTGAGGGTCTAAAATGCCTTCTTTATAACTGATATATATTTTTGCTTTCATTTATGTTTCCTGATTTTTAGTTTCAACATTGCCTAAATTTTTAAGATGATTCCAAATTCCCATTAAAAGATAAAAACTCACAAAGCCTGCCAATACCCGGTAGGGGTAACCAAAAAAAATAGCACCAATAAATGTGATGCCAAAAAGTACTATTCCCAATAAGCGCAATGTATTTTGCTTTCCAGAGTTAAAATTTAAAAGGGGAAATTTGGCGTAATGCACCCTGCTCACCATAAGATAGGACAGCGACAGAATAAGCGGCAATAGTAAGCGTGGTTGTGAGTACTCGGGGTTGTCAATTTTAAAATGCTCAATAAAAAGTACCAGTGATGCAATGGAAAGAGCATTCATGGGGGTAGGCAGACCGGTGAAATAGGCTGAATTTTCATCACCAACATCTGTATTAAATCGGGCCAGGCGAATGGCTCCCATTATGAGGGGTGCGCAGGCAATAAGCTCCCCAGAAATCCCAGGCATATTCTGGGTATAAAGGGAATAGACCAAAATGGAAGGCGCCAAACAAAAAGAAACCATATCTGCAAGGGAGTCAATTTCTTTCCCAAAATTTGTAGAAATTCCAATTAATCGGGCAATTTTTCCATCAACAGAATCGAATGCGCCTGCCGCCAGAATAATATAGCAGGCAACGACATAATCTCCTGCCATGGTGTTAATGATTGCCAAAAAACCCAAAAATAAATTAATGAGAGTAAAAATGCTGGGAAGATGCTGCTTTATTTTCATTCGAACCTGCCGATAATTGTTTGATTACCTCTTACCATATCCCCCAAACTTACATCAATTTGAAAATCTTCAGGTACGATAATATCCACCCGTGATCCAAAACGGATAAAGCCTAACCGTTGCCCTCTCTCCACTCTATTTTCAGGTTCCATATAATTGAGAATACGCCGGGCAATGAGCCCTGCAATTTGTTTGATTTTGTACATTTTGCCACTTTCAGTTTCAAACATTACCACCGTCTGCTCATTATCCAATGAAGCTTTATGATTGAAGGCTGCCAAAAACTTACCGGAATTATAGGTTTTAGAAATGACCTTTCCAGATAATGGCACCCGTTGGCTATGTACATTAAATACCGATAGGAAAATAGATATTTGTTTAGCCTTTCCAATTTCAGCATCTTCAACATCAATAATTTGAACGACTTTCCCATCCCCAGGAGATAAAAACCCATCATTATTTGGTGGAATTCGCTGGGGATCCCTGAAAAAATACAATGAAAACAGGGTCAACAAGGCCATGGTTAAGTTTATCCATTTTAATCCTTCGGAGGGATAGTAAGCCTGAATTCCTGTGCCAGCCAGAACCAGCAGCAGGAGGGGAATAAGTATTATTTTCCCTTCAGGAGCAATCATGCATAAATACCGGCTTTTTCCAGATTGTTGTTAATACGGGATTTCACATCTCCCAATTTTGGATGAAAATCCTGTCCCGTTAGCTTGGTATAAAGTTCAATATATCGTTCAGCCAATGACACTCTGATTTCATCCGTAAGTGCAGGGGGAGTACCTTCTCCAGAAAATCCCCGTTCAATCAGCCATTGACGAATATTTTCCTTATCCAGCATATTCTGTCCTTCTCCGGCATTGAAACGAGCTTCGTAATCATCAGCAATCCAATAGCGACTGGAATCCGGTGTATGGATTTCATCAATGACAATCAACTCTCCATTTACCATACCAAATTCGTATTTGGTATCCACCAAAATCAGCCCCTGTTTGGCTGCCCATTCCTGGCCGGCTTCAAAAAGTTTCAGAGCATATTCTTCAGCCTGTGCATAAATAGATTCTTCCACCAATCCATTTACAATGGCATCACGGGCAATGGGCTCATCATGTTCACCATATTCGGCTTTAGTAGATGGTGTTAAAATGGGGCTATCAAACTTTTGATCTTTTTTCAGTCCCTCGGGAAGCATGAAACCATATTGACCATTAATTCCCTGTTCATATTCCCGCCAGAGACTGCCGGTAATATATCCCCTCACAATCACCTCAACAGGCAGTGTTTCCGCTTTCTTGGCCACCAACACCTGGGGATCTGGTGAAGAAATAATATGATTGGGCACAATATCTTTGGTTTTCTCAAACCAGAAATTGGCTATCTCAGTGAGAATTTGACCCTTAAATGGAATGGTACCCAAAACATGGTCAAAGGCGGATACTCTATCCGTAGTAACCATGATGATTTCATCACCCACATGAAAATTTTCCCTGACTTTTCCTTTATAGCGTTCTCCTAAATCTCCGCCTTCAAAAGCATCTAATGTGTAGGGTAATTGTTCTCTGATATAGCTCATATTTCTAACTCCAATCGTTTATATATTTTGTTAATGTTTATCATTACCTTTTTCAGATTAAATAAATTATCAATTTCATCTTCATTTAACAGGGCAATGATTTCTTGGTCATCTTTCAGCAGTTTTTTGAAATCTTTTTGTTCATCCCAAACCTGCATGGCATTGCGCTGAACCATGGCATAGGCATCCTCCCGGGTGGCTCCTTTTTTTACCAATGCTAAAAGAACTTCCTGACTAAAAATTAGTCCTCCGGTTTTGTGCAAATTTTTCAGCATATTATCAGGATAAATGAGCAGGTTCTCCAGAAGATAAATCATTTTATTGAGCATATAATCCATAAGGGTAGTAGAATCTGGAATGATCACTCTTTCTACAGAGGAATGAGATATATCCCGTTCATGCCAGAGTGCAACATTTTCCATGGCAACCATGGCATTGCCTCTAAGAAGCCTAGCCATTCCGGTAATGCGTTCTGTCACAATGGGATTGCGTTTATGCGGCATGGCAGATGACCCCTTTTGCCCCTTTTGAAAATACTCCTCTGCTTCCAATACTTCCGTACGCTGCAGGTGGCGGATTTCCACCGCAATCTTTTCCAGTGATGCAGCCATATTTGCCAGGCTGGTAAGATATTCTGCATGATGATCCCGCTGTACTACCTGGCTGGAAACCGTTGCTGCCTGAAGTCCTAAGCGTTTGCAGGTTTCCTCTTCCACTTCCGGATCTAAATGCTGATAGGTCCCCACAGCGCCTGAAATTTTCCCTGTGGCAATGGACTTTACTGCTCTTTCCCATCTGACAATATGCCGACCAATTTCTTCACTCCATAGTGCAAGTTTCAGTCCAAAGGTGATGGGCTCAGCATGCACTCCATGTGACCGACCAATTTGGTAGGATTCTCTATGGGTGACTGCCTGTGTCCGAAGAACTTCTTTAAATGTTTTCAACTTACCTAAAATAATTTCCCCGGCTTCCTGACAGAGTAATGCCAGAGATGTATCCAGTAAATCGGAGGAGGTCATACCCATATGGATAAATCGAGATTCGGGTCCGATATTCTCAGCCATATTGGTGAGGAAAGCTATCACATCATGACGCGTTACCTTTTCAATTTCTAAAATACGCTCAACAGTAAATGCGGCTTTTTCATTAATGACCTTTACCGCCTCCTTGGGGACTTCACCCCTATCAGACAAGACTTCTGTGACAGTGATTTCCACCTTTTTCCAGGTCTCAAATTTATTCTGCTCCGACCAAATTTGAGCCATTTCCGGCGTTGTATATCTATCAATCATTTATTAAAATCCCCACCATTTTGATTTTGGTTCTTCCAATGTGAGTTGAATATCAATTGAATTACTTTCCCTTAAAATTGTTAAAGTTACATTATCTCCAACCTTATGCAGCCCTTCATCTATCACTCTGATAATATCCTTGGGTGAATTGATTTTTCTATTATCCACCGCTAAAATTACATCTCCAATTTGTAATCCTGCCCGTTCGCCTGAGGAGCGTTTTTCCACATCGGTAATGATGACACCCTCAGATGTGGGCAGACGAAGGTAGCGCTGCATTACCGGATCGATTGCCTGTACATGTACCCCCGTAGTGTAACTTCTTTCTACCTTTCCAAACTTTTTCAAATCTTCAGCGACTTCCTTCACCCGGTTGATTGGAATTGCAAATCCAATACCAATTGACCCAGAGGAATAATTAGATCCTGTCATGATGAAAGTATTAATTCCAATCACTTCCCCCAAAGCATTTACCAATGGACCTCCACTATTGCCTGGATTAATAGCCGCATCTGTTTGAATCATATTCTGATAAACGTGACCCGATTCTTTCAGTCCGAAATCCATTTTAACACCACTTATGATTCCGGCTGTGGCAGTTGGCTGATGGTTCACATCAAAAAGTCCAAGGGGATTTCCCAATGCTATTGCCCATTCCCCAACAATGAGCTCATCTGAATTTCCAAGGTTAGCAAAGGGAAGGTCTGAATCATCTACTTTTACCAAGGCAATGTCTGTGAGATTATCCATACCCACCAATTGGGCTTCATAAGATTTTCCACCTCTCAGCGTCACAACAATTTCAGTGGCATTATCCACCACATGGGTATTGGTAATAATATACCCATCTGGGCTAACCAGTACACCCGATCCCATATTATCAACTTTAAAAGTACGGGTATAAGGGAAAAATCCACCCCAGAATGGATCAAAAAATGGATTCACCTGCTGCTGCTTCAATTGAGTAACGTTGATACCCACCACTGAATTTGAAATTTGTTCAATAGCATAGGTAATGGCTGTTTGCCGAGATTTATCAATGCCTTCCTGTTGTGCAAATGGAGGTGTTTCCAGCTGACAGCTCAGTAAAAATATGGCCACAAACAGGCTTGGGTAAAATCTATTCATAATACACTTTTTTTAAAAATAAACCTTGAGCTGGGGCACGAACAATCACAGCTTCAGGATTATCACAATGTAATAAACTTTGAAAATCTGTAATCGTGTATCTACCCCTTGCCACTTCAAGCATTGTTCCAACCAGATATCGAACCATATGCTGTAAAAACCGGTTCGCTTTAATTGTAAAAATGATCATTTCGTTAGATTCTTCCCAATTGGATGTAAATACCGTACAAATTTTATTTTCCACTTCAGCAGTTGCCTTGCAGAATGATGTAAAGTCATGTTTACCTAATAATAATTCTGCACATTTATTTAATAAATTTTTATCAATCTCCCATTTCAAAGCTGTAGTATAATTTCTGGTGACTGGAGAAAATACTTTTACCAAACGATACTCATATTCCCTGGCAGTTGCCGAAAAACGAGCATGAAAATCATCCTCCACTATTTCTGTGGAATCGATGCGAACATCCTGATTCAAGTTGCCATTTAAGGCCTGTAAAAGTTCATTTGCTGAAAGTTTAGCTGGCAATTTAACATTGGCTGTTAGTCCTAAAGCATGAACACCAGCGTCCGTACGCCCTGCTCCCAAAAGAGTTATTTTCTCCTCAGAGTAAATTATTGATAGAGCCTTTTCAATATCACCCTGTACTGTACGGCCTTTTGCCTGTACCTGCCAGCCATGAAAATCAGTTCCATCATACTGAATGGTCAATTTGAAATTTTTCCTCTTCAATTAGTTAAATTTAGCCTTAATGAAAGACCTGAAATTTAGACAGGAATGATAGCTAAATTAAATGAATAAATTTGAGAGATTGACAGTTAATAACCGATAGAATTTAAAAGACCTAAGAACACAAAGAATTTATTCATTAACACCAATTCTCTCCAACAACTCCCTCGGTCCATCATGCCCGGGATTAATTTTCTGTGCTTTAATGGCATGTTCTTTGGCATTCACAAAGTCACCATTATCCAGGTACATTTCAGCTAATATTAAATGAAATCTCCCTATAGGTTTGGGGTACATGGTCACCGCCCGTTCTAAATGAGGAATAGCTGATGAATACTGATGGTTTTCAAATTGATCCATTCCACGCCAGATTGAAAATTTTACAATTCCATGCCAGGCGAATATCATCAACAATAACACAATAATGAGGTTTTTTCCTTTCGATAATTTCGTGAATTTCCCGCCACTTTTGTTAGAATTTAAATGATGGCGGGCAGGCGGTGGGGTAAAAGAGAATATTGCAGAAATGGCGGCTATCCCAAATGACAGAAAATGCCCCATTCCGTATAAGCCGTCAATGGCAAAACCAAATACTAAAACCAGGGGGAGCAGCAGAAAATCACGGGCATGAACGGATTGGAACTTATCGGCAATCACCGGTAAGGTAAACATTTTCCTGTTCAACCCATAATGTTTAAACTGAAAATTTTCTTTTAATGGATTTTCCCATTTATAAGATAAAGCTGAAGATGGACAGCCCTCGGTGCAAATCATACAGGAGGTGCAATTGGTATTGGTGACCTTATCATAATTGTTAATTTCATAACTCACATCAATACCCACCGGGCAGTTAGAAGTACAATTTCCGGATTCTATACATCCACCTGTATTTCTCACCTTAAACATAGCCAGTGAATTAGGCAGTTTCAAAAATGCTCCCCAAGGGCAGAGGTAACGGCAGAATCCCTTCCGGCCCAGGAAATAAACAATGAGAAATCCATCAACCACAAAAGTGAGGGTGCCAATTACAAATCCTGGTAAAAATGCCCAGATTTCAGGCATGCCTAAGTTGATAGTGATTCCTTCCCAAGGCGAACTGAGAGCATTGGCAAGATTGGGTGCAATATAAAAATTTAACAAAATAAAGAGGGGCAGAATGGTTACAAGACTGGAATTTACTGTCTTCGGTTTAAAAGCCAACTCTTGAATGGCTCCAAAATGGCAAGCCCAGCCGCAGAAAAATCTACCAAAAATGAGTGTGGTAATAAATGCCAAGATTACCAGGACCACTCCCGCATTAATAATACCAAATTTTATGAAAGTATGAAAGAATTCCTGGAAGTCAAGACTCCCTATTATCTCATCGCCAAAATAATAAATATGGGCAAGAATGAGTAGATGAATACCCACAAGAGAAGTAATGCGCAGTTTTTGAATCATGGTTGTGCTAATTAATTTACTAACCACGGATGCACTGAGACACAGGAATTAATTTGAATAGCGAATATTGAATCCAACAGACTAATGCCCAGTTCTCAAATTGATTTGAGAATAGTGATTAACGATTTTTGATTTTAGAAGTAAACCCAGCGCCTAGCTTCCTGACTCCGTGGTAAAAACAGATTATGCCAGGATGAAATTAACCAGACGGACTACATCCAGGATATTGAGGATGGTATCAAAATTCATATCTGCTGCCCATAATATTTCTGGTTCGGGAGTATCTCCGTCTAACACATAATTTACAGATATGATGATGTCAAGGACATCTATAACTTCGTCGTTATTCAGATCGCCTTTCCGACCCACAAACCCGATATCTTCTACAAATGTATAAGCGGCATCTGCTTCGATGGGTCCATCAATATAGGTCACCTTCCTCTGATTGGTTTCAGGATCTCGGCTGGGCCAGTAAATGGTCATTCCCTGAGCTGAAAGGTGGGTATTCATTCCAAAATGTAATTGCAGGGGTTCCATATTACCATGACCTTTTCCGGCAATTACTTCCCGCATGATATCCTGGTCAGACAGATGCAGCACCACCCGTGCGCCGATTGCGGAACGATTGGACTGTACCGACCATCCGCCATTAGTGATATTGGACTTACTGCCTTCTAACCTGATTTTCAGCCAATTATTGGTAACCATGGAAGAATCTGTTGTGACATTCTTATATAGCAGACTGGTATATTTTGCTCCTGGGGGACCATTGGTCATTTTCAGGCCGGCAGCAAATACATCCAGCCAGCCATCACCGTTGATATCTCCCGAAATTACATCCTGAGTGGCGGATAAGAACTGCGGACTGGAGGTGGTATCCCAGGTTCCGTCGCCTACATTGATATATACATCATCGGGGTTGCGGACCATAAATCCAGCATCCCATCGTTGTTGTAATCACCCCAACTCACACCATTGCTGAGTTCTTCAGATTCCACATTTTGTATATCAGCCACATTGGTGAAGGAATTTTCATCATTGTTGTACAGCCGGTTTACCCCCCAGTTGGCGAGGTAAAGATCAAAGTCCTGATCATTGTCATAATCACCCCAGGCAGCCCCATAGCCCATGCTGCCGATTTCATTTACTTCAAAGTCAGCAATGCCAAGCGAAACGGCTTTTTCGATGAAAAATGGCTCAGGGTTGGAATGATAGGTCACATCACCGACTGGGCCTGTGAGGGTCTGGTTTTCAAAAAACCAGTTATAGCCATATTTTCGACCAACATATACATCCTGGTCACCATCATTATCATAATCTGCAATGGCAATTATTCTGCTGGCACTGATAGCAGTATAATCCCGGTAATAGGTATAAGCCTGCTCAAAATTAGGTGCTCCATCATCATCTAACCCTTCATTTAGATATAACATAAATTGATCATCATTCTCTTCCTGAATTGCTAAAAGGTCTAAATCTCCATCTAAATCGGCGTCTATGAGTCCCAAACTATGAAGAAATTCAAGTTCAATTGAGGGCAGAAATTCAAAGGGTAAAAATAAATTATTACCATCATTCATGAGACCCACATGTGGAAGTGAAATGGGATCACTATTATTTTCACATTTGTCATCATCCCAGATACAATCTTCATCCTCATTACATTCATCCCCATTTTCATAATCATCACAATTATGATAGGGAGTATATTCGGACATGAACCGCCATTTGAGGATATCCGGGTAGCCGTTATTATCTAAATCGCCTGCAATCACACCTCGGCAGCCGGAGTTATCAATTCCATAGTCCGTGGTCATATCTCTAAAAACATCCCCTAGATTTTCAAAATAATAGGAATTTGCATAGCCATAATACAAATCTAGATCGCCATCGAGGTCAAAATCACATAAGACTGACCCCTTGGCTTTCATTTTTTCGTAATCGGGATTATCATCATGGATATAGGCACTAAATAAGCCGCTGGACATATCCTGATACGGGGCATCTCCATCATCCGGCCAGAAATCAGGGCGATTGCTATTGGTCACCACAAAATAGACCTCCACGGCCAGGAGTGCTGCCCCTGTTAGAAGTCCAATTATTAATACCGCACGGATATAGGTAATTATATTCGTAATCATCCGCAGAAATTAGTGAAAGTTGGTAAATCTCATGTTACAGTCTTTCGATTTAGCTCAGGATGGCAGAAGAAAGGGTGCAGGGGTCAGGAATCAGGAGTAAAGCCGATTCAGGAGTTTTGAATTCAGCAAAGACTGAGTCTCCAATATACTTTACAATACGGCCATCATTTGAAACGACTGCTTTCTCAATGATTTTGTTATGCTCCTTCAACATCCTGTGAGCCATGGATTCATCATGCTCAACCATTTTGCTGTAACCCACTATATCGGAAAAGAAGAAGGAGGTGTGGCTATTTGTCATGGATTGAAATAATTAACAATTTACAATTGACCATTAACAATTAAATTCCAGATGACTCTTCCTCATCCATAATTTCTTCTTTTTTAGGCTGGGGTTTCAGAATAATTCCTTCACCAGTGCTACCGTCTATGCGAATATGTAGGGGCTCTTCAAGTTGAATCCACCGAATAAATTTTGTTGCCTGTTTAACCGGTTGACTCTTTAGCCAATCCAAGTCTAAATCACCTCCCTTATCTATATGTTGGAGGGTGAAATATCCAATTCTTAAGCTGGTGACATTTTGAAAAAAGTGACTCCCAAATGAGGGCTCCGGATTGAGCTCCTCAATGCCCAGCTCTACTATCACTTTGGCATGAGAAATCTGCTTCCAATTTACGGGAATCCCTAGCCAGGGGTCCGCTGTCCCCCATCTTCCCGGACCAATGAGCAGATAGGGATTATCATTTCCCATTTGCCGATTTATTACATCAATTTCTTTAGCGATATTTCGGGTGAGTGAACGGTCAAATGTATCAAAATCAACGCAAATAATATTACGAATGGTATCAATAATTCCATCTCCTAAGGCCATTTCACTACTACAGAGAACATCCTTTTTTTCATTTAGCTGGAGATAGTCTGTTTTTTGCAATCCACCAACTACCATAGGTTTTATTTGAAGCAGACAAAATTCATCTTGAATGTCAGGAGTATTATACATATTGACAGCAAATTCAATTTCTACCGGACATCCCATTGCAGTTTGACATAATTCCAGGATATCCTGTAGAATTTCCGCTAGGGGAAAAGCCTGAAACTTCAAAATAGGAGAAAAAGTAATGACCCGCCTTCCTTTATTTTTCAATGAATCCCGAATAATACCATCTTCATCGCAAATCACACTGGCAGTATATTTTAAGGTACCATGCTGCTCTGCATCTTCCAGATGTAACTGCTCCAGATTATTCTTCTCTCCTTCACGAAGGGGGTTTTTCCCATTTTTAAGATTCAAGGCATAAAATGTGTTTTGGGTATTGGCAATGGTAGATTTTATGGAAAAATATTGCGGTAATATATTGGGGTATTTAGGAGAAAAGCGCAACGCTTGTCCCCCATCTACAATAGTTTTTCCCAATCCAATAGCAGTAAAAGCAATACCTTCTTCCCGCTGCATATATGAAACGGGATAATAGTTATAACTTTGGGCAACCCCACTGAATGTTGGATAAAAATATTCCCCATGTTTTTGCCCTACCATTTCCATTATAATAACAGCCATTTTTTCTTCTTCATGCCGATGAACAATGGTCTCCATCAAGGTTTTAGGCTCTTGGAAAAAGGTGGATGCAAAAACCCGTTTCACTGCCTCACAAACTTGACTGAGCCGCTCTTTGTCACTTTCATGACAATTGGGGAGCATATAGGTTGCATACATTCCTGCAAGAGGCTGATATTGAGAATCTTCCAACAAACTTGAAGATCGTATTGCTCAATGTCTGCACCAGTTTTCGGGATAACCGTCCTTTTAAAAAGACCTCCTCCAAATCCCTGTTATCATCTAAAGACAGGGCGGTTTCCCATAAATTATTTACATCCATAAATTGGTCAAATTCATCTGTACCAATTACTGCTACTTTCGGTACCCTGAATGTGATATCTGCATACTTCTCTGAAAGATTGGTTTCTTTCCAGAAATAATTGGCAAATGCCAGACCTCTTGCCTTCCCTCCAAGAGATCCTGAACCAATACGCAAAAAATTAGCCCTTAGCGACTTTTTAGTATATTTGAATTCGGCTACAGAACCGGCACCTCGACTTTTTTGGGATTCCTTTATCATGTTCATAAGATTTTCTCGTTTTTCTTCATGAGAATTAAATTCATTACTTTTTATTTTTCTAAATTGAGTGGCTAAATCGAACTCTCCTCTCGCTGCTAACCAATTAGAAAAATGATTGCGAGCACCATGATAATCAAGGGATTCTTCAGGAATTGTTTCCACCTCTATATTTCCCGCTCTGTTTATTTCATCTCCTTTTTCAGTTTTAAATACAAAATCTCCAAATCCTAAATTATTGATAATAAAATTTCTCAAATTTGAAAATAGGGTGGAAGATTTTTTATTTAATACATGTGGACTAATTGTTTTGGCAAGTTCAAGAGCGTCTTTTTCATTTGATTGAAGAAGTATTGGCATTGTTTTTTCAATGGATTGAACATATTTTGCAAACAGGATACCTGCGTTATGATGCAATTTTCCATCCTTAGGAAACCGTATGTCAGAAATTATACCCAGTATATTATTTTTATACAGTTTGAAATATTTTTCTGCGGTTTCATACGACTTTGCCAAAAGTATTTTAGGGCGTCCACGCATATGCAGCAGCCGCTGGGTATCATTTATTTGGTATGAAATAATGTTTCTTTGTAAATAACCGGCAGAATACTGGAATAGTACCAGGGAGTATCTTCAATAAATAAAATAGCCCGCACATTCCCTTTGCGCACATCCCGCTTGACATTCTTCATATCCTCAATACATTTTATAATAGCAGGGAATACACTGGAGTCGCCTGTCCATACAAATACATGATCAATCACATCATCAATATTATCTGGAAGCTGTTTAATTTCGGACTCATCAAATGCCAGTAAAATAATAGGCTTATTGCTGTAGAGTTCCTTCACTTTTGCTCCAAAAGTGAAGGGATCCATATCGGAAATCCGCAACATGACAATTATTAAATCAATGGGACGGCGAGAAAGTAAATCCATGGCGTAAGAAGCAGTATTAGCCTGCCATACCCTGGGCGCATAACTCAAGTTCATTCCCAGATATTCATGGAGAATTTGTTCCGTTAATCTTCCATCCTCCTCGAGGGTGTAGGCATCATATGGGCTTGCAACCAGCAAAATTTCATGAACCCTGTGTAACATGAGATCCTGAAAATATCGATTTCTACCTATTTGATTTGTTGAAAATTTCATGATTCTAAATTACATTAAAATGGTGTATTTAATATATGGATTATGGATTGATCCTTTAGCACATTGGAAAAATTTCTTTAGTGACATCACCACGCATTTATATTGTAAATTTAAACAGGAGTAATTCTATATGAACATATATGCTATTCACACTAAATAAATAAAAGGTGGATTAAAAATGACTGAAATATTAAATGACATCAAAGTTTTTAAACCCAATTATAGAGATGCTGAAAAGGCACACATCCCCAATATGAATACCTATCAGGAAATGTATGATAAGTCTGTTAAAGACCCGGATGGATTCTGGGCAAAACAAGCTGAACGTTTAGATTGGATGAAAAAATGGGACACCGTTTCCAATAATGATTTTACAAAAGCCAAAATTAGCTGGTTTGAAGGGGGCAAGCTGAATGTATCCTATAACTGTTTAGACCGCCATATAGAAGCCGGATTTGGCAATCAAACCGCACTCATTTGGGAAGGAAATGATCCCCATACGGATAAGGAATTGTCTTATTCTGAAATGCTGTCTGAAGTCTCAAAGTTTGCCAATGTATTAAAATCAAACGGTATAAAAAAGGGTGACAGAGTTTGTATTTATATGCAAATGATTCCTGAGTTAGCCATTGCTATGCTGGCTTGCACACGAATTGGCGCCGTTCATTCCATCGTTTTTGGCGCATTTTCTCCTGATGCTCTAAAGAATAGAATTAACGACTCATCCTGCAAGGTTCTCATCACTCAAGACACCGGCGTACGTGGCACAAAACAAAATATCCCCATGAAATCTAATGCGGATACAGCCCTCCAAAGTACACCCTCCATTGAAAAAGTATTTGTGGTGAAGAGAACCGGAGAAACAGTAACCATGCAGGAAAATAGAGATTTATGGTGGAATGACTGCATGGATTCAGCGAATGATGTTTGTCCGCCTGTGCAGATGGGTGCAGAGGACCCCCTCTTTATCCTCTACACTTCCGGATCAACTGGGAAACCAAAAGGGGTTCTGCATACCACTGGCGGATATTTAGTGTATGCTTCTTACACCCATGAAATGGTATTTGATTACCAGCCGGGAGATATATATTGGTGTACGGCAGACATTGGCTGGATAACCGGTCACTCCTATATTATTTACGGACCATTGGCAAATCGTGCCACAACACTTATGTTTGAAGGGGTTCCCAATTATCCTGATTTTGGGCGCTTTTGGGATGTTGTTGAGAAGCACCGGGTAAATATTTTCTACACAGCTCCTACTGCATTACGAGCACTTATGCGGGAAGGAAATGATTTTGTGGTTAAACATAATCGTTCATCAATCAAGGTATTGGGAACAGTTGGTGAACCTATTAAAGAACCTGAGTGGATGTGGTATCATGATATTGTAGGTGAGAGTCGCTGTCCCATCGTTGATACCTGGTGGCAAACCGAAACAGGCGGAATCCTCATCACACCCTTACCGGCTGCAACCAATACCAAACCCGGATCAGCTACCTTCCCATTTTTCGGAGTAACACCCGTTATTCTTGATCCAGATGGTAACGAACTTCATGGGAATCCTTCCGAAGGGCTGCTGGCAATAAAAACATCCTGGCCCGGACAGATGCGTACAATCTATGGTGATCATGACCGCTTTTATGATACCTATTTCTCCATGTTTAAGGGCTATTATTTCACTGGCGATGGGGCAAGACGGGACAAGGATGGCTATTACTGGATTACCGGTCGGGTGGATGATGTATTAAATGTATCTGGACATAGATTAGGAACTGCTGAAATCGAAGGGGCTATTGGCGCACATTCATCGGTGGCAGAAGCTGCTGTGGTGGGCTACCCTCATGATATTAAAGGACAGGGTGTTTATGCCTTTGTGACTCTCATGGCAGGTATTGAAGCTGGTGAGAATACTTTAAATGAAATTAAATTAAAAGTGAGAGAGATGATCGGACCCCATGCTTCACCGGATAAAATTCAGTTTACCCCGGCATTGCCAAAAACCCGGTCTGGTAAAATTATGCGCCGTATTTTAAGAAAAATTGCTGAAGGTGATACAAAAAATATGGGTGATACTTCTACACTGGCTGACCCAGGTGTGGTGGAAAATCTACTTGATGGTATAAAATAAAGGCAGTGCCTTAATCAATTAGAAAATAGATCGTTCATTTTTTGTGATATTGGTCACATAATTGATTCCTGAAATTTTCTACTCTCGTCAATAAAATTCCCGCAACAGGAAAATTATACCAAATCAGCTAATTAGTTCTCCAATCCTATATATTTCTGGTATTAAATTAATCTCAATCTTTGTGAGGAGATTCCCGCTTTAGCGGGATCATAAATTAAAATACAATAGTAATTAAAGGAGGGGACACAATGCTTCAATCTATCCAGGCATTTATCATAACATTAACTTTTACAGCTTTTACATTCGCTGATGTATTTATGACGGAGCTGACAGATCCGCAGAATTCATCTGATGCAGGCCGATATGTTGAGCTTTACAATAACGGCGACTCAGATGTGGATCTATCTACAGGTTGGAAAATTCAAAGATGGACAAACGCTAATGCAGATCCAACCGCATCAAGCATAAAAGATTTAACCGGTACAATTGCAGCCGGTGGATTCTATATTATTTGCAATGATGCAGACAAATTTAGTGCAACTTATGGATTGACATGTGACCAGGATATTGGCACTGGCGGTGCAGCAGACAGTAATGGGGATGATAATATGGCAATTCTTGATCCAGCCGGTGCAATTGCTGATATGTTTGGTGTGGCCGGTGAAGATGGAACTGGAACGGGTCATGAATTTGAAGATGGTAGGGCTGAAAGAGCCGAAGGCGTAACTGCTGCAAATGCAACCTGGGATGGAGCAGAGTGGAATATAGATAATGATTCAGGTGGTGGTGACGGCAACCAGTATGCTCCAGAAGGGTTTGATCCAGGTGCGTGGATAGGCGCAGGACCAGGGTCTGACACCTGTGATGATGAGTCTGCCTGTAATACGGGTGCTGATGGTGCCTGTGAATACCCGAATACCGGTTATGACTGTGATGGAAACTGTGTAGGAGAGGTGGACTGTGCAGGAGTCTGTGGCGGTGATGCAGTAGAAGATTGTGCCGGTGAATGCGGCGGTGGTGCCGTAAACGATGCCTGTGGTGAATGTGGCGGTGATGGCTCATCATGCTCGGTAAGTGTAAGCTTCTCTGTTGACATGAGCATTGAAGGTGTTATGGGAGATATCAAACTTCGCACCTCAACAATAAATGGAGAATATAACCCCAGTGATTGGTATACCATGACAGATGATGGGAATGGTACTTATTCTC
>JYMV01011080.1_pt1 | contig 26155 bp, 22 predicted proteins | sample 338911 | NCBI WGS metagenome assembly JYMV01 (sample SAMN03354496, study PRJNA234377) | hydrothermal vent metagenome | biome: Deep sea; feature: Hydrothermal plumes at the Eastern Lau Spreading Center, Western Pacific Ocean; material: Seawater | place: Tonga | collected 2009 | depth 2000 m m
ATAAACTGTTAACCCTGGGTAACATTAAAACCGGTCGTTTGGATATACCTGGCGGTACCGCTGAAAAAGGTGAGCTGGCACAATGCACTGCTCATCGGGAAACCTTCGAAGAAACCGGCTTTAACGTTGAAGTAGGCAAGCTTTTAGGGGTTGCCAAAAACGGCTTCAGAATTTACCACTGTCGCCTGGCTGAAGATGTGGGCGAAGATATTGATCGTTTTCCGGTTCCCGGCTGGACCGCCCATGAAGTGGCCTTTATCAAACTCACAGACCCGTTTGATACCCTGGCAAGCGAATGGCGTTACCCTAAAAGACATATCGAAACTCTGGATATGTTTAATAAAACTAAGCCGGAAGGGCAGGAAGAGTAACCTGTTAAATGCGTTTCGGGAACCAAAGGTTCCCGAATATTTCGAAATTACCCCAGATTACTCAACAGCTCGTCGGTCCAGACTCTGGCCTGCTCCATAAGACGAGACAACATCTCGCCTTGCGCCCAGCCACAGGCTTTCTCCAGAGACTCCCAATCGGCTTTCTCCAGCAGTATAACCTTATTGAGAATGTCCCCCATAAACCCGGCTCTTTGCAATAATGCCTGCTCTAGTTCGTTTGAAATAACAAGATGTTTGACGACATCCGCCATATCCATATTAAGCACCCGATCTAATCCTGAGAACAATCCCATGGTAAAGTAACTGTCAGCGTCTTTGTGCTCGATGGCCTTGGCCAGTAATTCACAGGTTCGTGCCCGCGTCAGCAAAATAGTAAAGAAAGCTTCTGGCACATCACTGTTTTGCAACAGCGAAATCAGAATAACCCACTTTTTCAGGGCTTCAATTCCCAGAAATACAACGGCCTGCTTAAGACTGCTGACTTCGCGTTTTAACCCCTGCGCCGGACTATTTAAAATGCGCAACAGTTGATAGCTCAACTTGGGATCTTTAGATACTAAATAGGACAGCTTGTCGAAGCTGACATCAGACTGTTGCAATTCATTAATGATAGTCAGAGCAAGGTTAACATTGGCGTTAATTTTGCGGCCTTCAACTAATTGCGGCCTTTCCAGATAGTAGCCCTGAAATAAATTAAAGCCCAAGGCTTTGCAACGCTCAAATACCTCCAGAGTCTCCACTTTTTCGGCCACCAGAATTTTGCCCTTTTCTCGGAATTCGGCAATTTCATCCAGGTGTTGCTCGATATCACATTTCAGCAAATCAATCTTAATAAACTTTGTCAGTGGGATCAGAGGCGCAAACTTGTCTGCAAAGCAATAGTCATCTAAAGCGAACTGATAGCCCAGGCGCTTGAGCTTGTAAATCCGGGCCGTCAATGCCTCGTCTACGGGCACATTTTCCAGAATTTCGATAATTGCACTGTTGCGCTTTACCGGAAAAAAGGATTCCGACATCAACAGGTTGCGGGTGACGTTGAAAAACAGTGGATAATTAAACAGAGTGTCATCGTCGCTGATGCTGGCAATGGCGTTGATGAGCAACTCACTGGTGGCGACATCACCATCACTGAATTGCGCTTTATCTGTACATTCTTTGGAGCGATACAGCAGCTCGTAGGCAAAAATCTTATTGCTTTTAGAGAAAATGGGTTGACGGGCACAAAGCACGTCACTATTGGCAAACATATTGAAAATGCACCTTTATTGGGAATTGCGTATGCCAGTAAGCATTCCGGCTCTTACCACAGCACTATTTCACGGATTCTGTACCTCGTCCATTAGACTTTAGCGTAATGTGATTTTAACGATAAGCTTCCACCAACTTATCCAACATTCCGGAAAGCTGTTGCAGTGCTTCACTGGTTCTGGCCACCTTGTCAGAAACCTGTAGATTGTCCTGAGTCTCATCCTGGATTTGTTTCAGATTTTCGCTAATCACATGGGCCACCTGTGCCTGCTCTTCAGTGGCTGTTGCTACCTGATTATTGATATCCCGAAGCGCTGTAATTCCTTCCGTGATGCTACTCAAGGATTGCTCAGCTTCTACAACAGAACTGACACCGGTACGCGCTTGCTCGCGACTGTCTTTCATCAGAGATACCGCTCTGGAAGCCTCTTGTTGTAGTCGGTCTATCGTTTTCTGAATTTCTTCTGTGGACTCTCCGGTGCGCTGAGCCAGTGAGCGAACTTCGTCAGCCACCACCGCAAAGCCACGGCCTTGTTCTCCCGCTCTGGCCGCTTCAATCGCAGCATTCAGGGCCAACAAGTTGGTTTGCTCTGAAACACCACGAATCACCTCCAGAACACTGCCAATCGCATCAGTATGACTGGCTAACTCATCAATAACCACAGCCACAGACTCTACCTGAGAAGATAATTTTTCAATAGACTGTTTGGCCTGCATCGATACCGCTTTACCTTTGTGGCTGGCATCTTCTAACTCATTAGAAGTTTCTGCGGCCTTGTTGGCATTACGCGCCACTTCATCAACGGTATCTCCCATCTGACTAATGGCTGTCACCACTTCACCAGTGTGGGCAGATTGACGTTTCCCTAAAGCCAAAGACTGGCGAGCAAAGTCAGCCACTGAGTCGGCCTCTGTGCGCAGATCTTCACTGGTATTAGCCACCATTTCCACCGTTCTTTGAATCTTCTCCACAAAGGCATTAAAGCCCTCACCCAGCGATTGCAACTCCTGGGATGACTGGCGCTCCAAACGCACATCAAGATTTGCTTCAGCCTGACCTAATTCTGCGAATACAGACGATAGCTTACAGATAGGTGCGGCAATGATATTCGCAACAAATATTGCTAGTACTGCAAAGCCAGCAGCCACCAAAGCTACCCAGACAATCATTTGGCTACGAGCGGCATTGAGTTCAGCAAAGATTTCGTCCACCGGCACCTGTGCCACCACATACCAACCAGCAGACTCCAGATAACTACTGGCTAAGAAAACTTCTTCACCATCCACTTCGGTGCGGCTCATAGCAAATTCTGAACGGGTTAACAGTTTGCGCTCCACTTCATTGCTATATAACGCACTAAGATTTTTAGTATTCAGATAAGACTGATTGCGGTGAATTTGTACCAAACCACTGCCATCGGTGAGAAATACAAAACCCGTTTCTGCGATGCGGTTACTTTTTAATTTATCCACCATCTGATCAACAGATAGCCCGATACCCGCTAAAACCTGCCCATCCAATTGCTGATAATTAACAAACATCTTAGTGCCTTCACCCTGTTCGGTATAAAGGCTCATAGAGGAGGCTTCGCCAGAATCGCGAAAAGCAAAAAACCATCCGTCCAGATTGTCATTATTCAAGACTCTTAAAAAGCCCCCCTGATTCCAATACTGGGCTGTTTCACGGTTAGCAACAGATACATTGGTTAACCCATACTGATTTTTTATATTGTTCAGGTTGCGTATTACGATGTCTTCCTGTGAACCGGGGGAACCATTGCGCATCCATTGATTGACAAACTCATCGTTGGCCAACTGCATAGTGGCGCTGCGCATAATTGAGATTTCCTTATCTAACTCGTTGCGAATGCGTTGCAAGGTATTAGGAAGCTCCACTTCCTCAAGGCGTTCAGACACCAGATTTCGCGCACTGAACTGCCCTATCGCACCAACAATAATGGTGGATACCAGCACCGCTGTAAGCAGTGAAAAAACAAATAATTGTTTAATAGATAGAGATGCTAAATTCATTAATTGCTCGTCTTAAGCGCAATGGCTAATTCTTATTGTAGGAGTGACAACTGCAAAAATACAAATGATGCCGCTTTTATCCCATGAACTCTTATAATCTCGTTTTCGACCAAATAGTCAATGTTCTGCAATTTTTTTCCAAAATACATTAACTTAAGCACTGTTTTCGCCACAAAAGGGGCATTTGCATTTACTTTTTGCTACACCGCTGGCAAACTCATCTGACCACTTGTAATTTTTATGGGGATTTTAGCATGCCGGAATATCGTGCTCCGTTAGCAGATTTTCAATTTCTTCTTCACGACTGGTTAAAGGTCACTGAACATTATGCCAGCATAGGTAAAGACGACATCGATGCAGACCTGGTTAACGAAATAATCGCCCAGGGAGCGCGATTTGCAGAATCAGAGATTGCCCCTATAAATCAGGCTGGGGACCAGCAAGGCTGTAAGTTAAACGACGGTAAAGTAACCACCGCAGAAGGGTTCCCCGAAGCTTACCAGAACTACATTGAAAACGGCTGGAACGCCATGTTGGGCAGTGAAGAATACGGTGGTCAGGAATTACCCTACTCTGTCGCAATTCCAGTACACGAAATGCTGGTGTCAGCCAATGTCAGCTGGCGCCTGGTGTGTGGCCTGACGGAAAGTGCCGTACTTGCTCTGGAAAAACACGGCAGCGAGCAACTCAAAGAAACCTATTTGCCAAATCTAATCAGCGGTGAATGGACCGGTACCATGAACCTGACCGAGCCTCAGGCAGGCTCTGATCTGAGCTTACTTACCACTAAAGCAGAACCTAACGACGACGGCTCTTACAAGATTACCGGCACCAAAATTTTTATCTCCGGCGGGGATCACGAATGGACTGACAACATTATTCACCTGGTCCTTGCCAGACTGCCGGATGCACCTCCTGGAGTAAAAGGCATTAGTTTGTTTCTGGTTCCGAAAATGTTACCTGGCGACAATGGCGCTTTTGATGTCCTTAACGATGTCTCTGTTGGCAGCATCGAACACAAAATGGGTCTGCATGGCTGTCCCACTTGCGTCATGAACTTTGATGGCGCCAAAGGCTGGTTGATTGGAGCACCGCACAGCGGCCTGGCATGTATGTTCACTATGATGAACGATGCACGCTTCCAGGTAGGCTTGCAAGGAACGGGGATTGCAGAAGCCTCTTATCAGGGAGCACTTACTTACGCCAAGGAGCGCCTGCAATCAAGAGCACCACAAGGTGTGCAACAGCCCGATGAAAAGGCAGATGCTATTATTCATTTACCGGATGTACGCCGCATGCTGTTGACGCAAAAGGCGCTGACAGAAGGTTGCCGGGCTTTGGGTTTGTTGTACGCCAAACAGGTAGACCTGGTACGATTTGGTACGCCTGAAGAGCAAGCCAACGCAGAAGTCATCGTCGCCTACCTTACCCCCATCACTAAATCCTTCTTCACTGATGTTGGTCAAGAGGTCTCGCAGTTGGGAGTTCAGATTTTTGGTGGTCACGGCTACATTCAGGAATGGGGCATGGAGCAGTTAATTCGCGACAGTCGTATAACGCAATTGTACGAAGGCACCAATGGTATTCAGGCACTGGATTTGATATCCCGTAAATTGGTTCGGGACGGCGGCAAAATGCTTCAGGCAACGGCTGAGTTGTTTGCAGCTATGATTGCCAACATCGCCAATCAGCAGGACAAAGATAAAGCTCAGGAGATTTATGATAGCTGGCTGGAAGGTTCGCAATCACTGATGACGGGTGATGCCTTTGATACTGCCAGTCGCGCTTATGATTACATGCAATTTTGCGCCTACTCACTGTTGGGCATTTGCTGGCTCAGCCTGAAAGACACGGCTTCAAGCAATGACAATCAACAATTGGCGCAAAGCAAAGCCAAAGTCAGTGACTTCTATATAAAACGACTGTACCCCAGAGCACTGATGCACAAAGAGGCATTAACAGATAATGGTGAAGATCTGGCAGCGCTTGCCCTGGATGAATTCTAAAAGTTTTTATGCCATGCAAAAAAGGGAGTCCAATGACTCCCTTTTTCAAATTCCAAAAACGCCTATTGGCGAATACCTTCTACATGTAACTCTAACAGTACGGTAGTGGGACCTAAAATTTCCTTCATACCATAATCTGCTAAACGAATTTCAGTATTGCCAGCAAATCCAGCACGATAACCGCCCCATGGGTCGTCACCTTCGCCGATTTTCTCAGCATCGATAACAATATTTTTAGTGGTGCCATGCAACGTCAGTTTACCTGCTACTTCCAGTTTACCGTTACCTTTATCAGTGATTTTGGAACTGACAAATTTTGCCTCTGGAAAGTCTTTCACATTTAAAAAGTCATCACTGCGCAAGTGCTTGTCGCGTTCGGCATGGTTAGAATCAATACTGGCAGTTTTAATGTTTACTGCAATTTTGGCAGCCTGTGGTTGTTCTGCGTCGTAACTAAAAGTGCCATCAAAATCATTGAATCTACCGGTTAACCAGGAATATCCCAGGTGCTTGGTCTTAAAATTGATGGAAGCATGAGCGCCTTTGCTATCAATGATGTAGTCTGCCGCCTGAGCTAGTGGGGATAACAACGCAGTCAGTAGCACTGCAGCTAATGTTTTTTTCATTTTCTATTCCTCAATACAATTTAACGTTTTATACGAAACATACGACGCAGCGTATCGTCTTTATCTACAAAATGATGTTTTAAAGCAGCTAATGCATGCAACACCACCAGAGCCATCAAGGCATAGGCCAGATACTCATGTATCAAACCTGCAACATCTTCCTGGTTGTCAAAAAGCTCCCCTAATGCAGGTACAGTCAACCAATCAAATATATCAATACCTCTTCCATCTGCCGTTGAGATCAGATATCCGCTACAAAAAATTGCCAGCATTAAAATATAGAGAGCACCATGTGCCAGACCTGCCAGTCGCTTTTCCCAGGGTTTACCCAGTGGTTTAGGGCCGATATTAATGAGCTTCCAGAGCAATCTGAGTAGCACAAAAGCAAATAGCAATAAGCCAATACTTTTATGCCAATGAGGCGCTGTCCGATACCACTCACTGTAGTAATTCAGCTCCACCATCCACCAGCCCAGAGCAAACAATCCAATAACAGCGAAAGCCGTGATCCAGTGCATTAAAATAGCGACCAAACCAAAACTATTTTCACTGTTTCTCAACATAACAACCTCAAAAATTAAGCGATGGATAGAAGATATCAGACGGAAAAGAATATAAAAATGTCAAAAAAGTGGGCTTAACTGTCTAATTAATAGAACTGTTCCTCTTTATTTTATTGCATGGTAAAGGGTCCGGCCAGATATTGTAACAAGGATACCGGTACAGAGTTTGTAAGAAAATCTTTCCCGGAAGCGCCAAAGCTGGACAACCGGGAAAGTTTATTGGGGTGAGGTATTATTTGCAGTCCGCAGGGGACTTACCCGTGATAGATTTAACCAGGTCTTCCAGAGCCGGAGCCAGGTCGTGTTCCGGGATCAACACTTCCACCAACGCCGACTGCTCAGGATAGGACTGCAATACTTGCAAGGTACGATAAAGCTCTTCACAGTTCTTCACCTGGTAACCCGGCATATCGTAAGCAGCCGCCAGACTCAGATAGTCCCACTTGGGCAACACGTCGAACGGGGCAAGCTTGCCATCAGGGGTAAAGGCACAGACATCCACAAAAGACTGTTCAATGGCATAAACACCATTACTCATGACAAAAACCACTGCATCCAGCTTGTTGCGAGTAACCGTCGACAATGCCTGACACATCATCATAAAGCCACCGTCACCGGCCACCACCATACTGCGCTTATTAGATGCCATGGATGTCCCGGTAACACATCCGGTTTCGTGTCCCAATGAGCCCCATGCTGCATCCCCAACAAAACTGTCCTGTGGTAAGCCAATTAGACGAGCAGCCTGATACAAGGAGGAACTTTCGCCCAAGATCAAATTTGTCTCAGATAATAAATGTTCTTTCTGCAACCAGCCCCAAAACACTTCAAAAAAGGTCTTATAGCCTAAAGGTTGGGCTAACAACTCAGGTGTGAGTTCTGGCATCGCTGGCAGCACTGGTAAAGGCAAATTATTGCGTGGAAAATCGCAGCTTTGCTCACAGCGCGCCGTTAGTGCTGTAATAAACTCAGCCATAGCAATATTGTGATAATGTTGATACCCCACTCGCGCCTGGTCGGCATCGACAGAGATAATATCAGCGAATTGATTTTCCAGAATATCCAGATAATCGTCGGTAAAGATCACACCTAATGCCAGTATTGCATCAGATTGGCTGAAGTAATCGTTAGTGCCGGGATTAGATGCAGCGCCAGCATAGGTACCAATGAAGGTACCGGAATTTTCATCCAGTGTAGTTTTCCCCAATGTGGTGGTGGCATAGGGCAAACCCGATGCTTCCAGCAGAGCCAAAACCTGTTCCTGTAATCCAAAGCGAGCAATTTCAACCCCCACCAATACCACTGGTTTTTTAGCGTTTTTGATTTTCTCAATAGCCATACTAATCATAGCTTCCAGCGAATCTTTTTGGCTGCACTGTGGCAGCGGTGTCAAGATATTCTGTGGCTGCTCACATTCCATTCCCCAAACATCCTGCCAGGCCTCCAGGTAAATGGGGCGACGATGTGTAATCGCTTGGGTCAGGGCGTGATCAATTTGAGCGGGAGCCTGATGACGGTTACTCAGAATTTCAGCCGCAACGGTAACGTTGCTATAGACATTGCGGTCAGCCCCCAAACGCCCGGTGGAGTGATGAAACAAGACTCCGGTTTGCTCAATAGTGACCCGATTTTTAGTGGTGGGGCTGGCGGTAATCACCACCACAGGGTTGCGCTCAACATAGGCCCCCGCAATGGCATTTAGGGCGCTAAAGGTACCAACGCCAAATTGTACTGAAACCGCACCAATACCTTTGTACCTGGCATAACCATCAGCGGCATAGCCTGCTCCTAGCTCGTTAACGTCACCTACTGCATCGATACCGTCAAATACTTCCAGAGCATCCATAAACTCAGCCACATAGTCACCAGGCACCTGAAACACCTTGTCCAACCCCAGTTGCTGCAGTCGGGTTAACAGGTAATCAGCCACAGTAAACTTTGCTTTTGCGGTATGACTTTTTAATGCGTTATTTCTGGACATGATTAATCCCCTCGTAAGCAAATTCAGTAACGTCAGTTAACGTCTTACCGCAATTGGTACAGGTAAAAGGCGGTTTATTAGGATCGCATTGGCAGCCATCAGGACAAGGCACGGGTAAGAAGTTAAAGCCATGATTTGCGTCCAGCCATGATGGGTAATCGGGATCATTGATCAGCCACTCTGGTTTATCTAAATCAAAAAAGGACTCCAGGGTAGATTCAGCAGTATTCAAAGCTCCTTCAACCCAGCCTTGTTCATAAGAGTAAGCTTCTCCCACAATATAAATATCCTGATCCGCCACCGGATGGCGCATACGGCACATGACCTCATCAAGGCGATAATTGGCTTTCCACTCATGCCAGCCGCCACCGTAGGGATCTTCACCCCATTCCTGATAAACCGCCGAATAGGGCATAGGTAACTCTTTTTGATTGTGCAGGGCTTCAATCTGGCGTTGAGCTGACTCCACCATATCCTGGGTGATCTGAAACTCGTGCTTAAGCATGACTTCTTCGCCTTCAATAGCACAGCGACTTTGATTGGGTAAAAAGCCCTGATATTGCTCGCCTTTTTCCAGTCCCTTCCAGAAAGGAATAGTTTCAATATCGTTATAAGACGCCATTAACAGCGAGTTCATGGTGTTTTCCCCGCCTTCCTGTTCGCACTCGGTTCCCATGTAATAGGTTTGGCGTATGGGTAAATCGGTAACCGAACGTCCCGCCACTAACCCCAAACTGCGCCACCAGGGTCGCTCATAGGCCATAAACATTTTGAAGGCCTTTTGTATCAATACTGAAGGGATGTTTTCTTTTAACCAGGGGTCGTCAAAGAAGGAGGATTTAATCAACTCCAATGAACGTCTCGGCATCGCCAAAATCACTTTTTTAGCCCGAACCACAGTGGGTTCGGCGTCGTTGCACTGTCTGGTTTTACCGGCTTCATCGGTTATCGTGGGGTAAAACAGCAACTCATAAGTGCAGTTTTTGTCTTTGCGAAGCCGCAACTCATCCAGGCGATGGTTCATGTAAATGCGCTTTCCGTCAGGAATGACTCCCCCTCCCATGGCATTAAAGTTGGCGGCCAGAGTAATGGGCAGCGCCTGAAAGCCATCTTTTAAGGTTAAGAACACCGTATCATCGGAGTATTCTGTTGCGGGTAACTGAGTGACTGCGCTGGCATTGGCCACATTGGCATCATAACCACCCGCATCTTTCATAAACTGGTAGGCTTCGTTGCTAAGTACCCTTTCCAGTAAGTTCCAGAAACCGTATTTCCAGATCTCCTTGCCAAAAACTTTGAGTTGCATCTGTTCACACAAGCTCATATCAGCAAACCCAGGGCAGATCAGGTTCATCACTTTGACCTGCAGGTTTTCCGGTCCATAACCTTTTTCAGACCAATTCATTTTATAGGGAATGCGATCCGGGCACTCAGCAAAATCCCGATATCGAAAGTATTCGCCACGTAAATAAAACAGGTTGTTGTCAGCATGTGCCACAGGACTGGCGGGATCCTTTGGATCGATTGGCAAGGATGAACCCATCGGAAAGTTTTTGGTTTGCAGCCCCAGTTCGTTTACCAGGGTTTTAACCATGATGTGATCTTCCGGGATATAGCGCATGCCCCCTAATTCGGCCACCACATTGGGTAGTCCGGGAATTCTGCGGCTATACAGCCTGCCACCAATGCGGTTGCTGTATTCAAACAAAGCTATTTTTTGTTTGTCTCCAAATGCCTGTTGCAGTCGCCATGCACTGTAAACGCCTGACACTCCTCCCCCCACAATAGCTACATCTAATTCGATCTCACTCATATTCCTTATCCCTTGTTTTAGTATTTTGAAGGTATTGCCTACTGCGACAGCATTTTACCAAGTGCCTTTAAATTCGTTTCGGCAAAGAGTAAAAATATAGCCAACAATTTGGAATGTGCACGACTGGAGTGAAATTAATTAGAAATTATTTTCGGGGGACAAGGGAGCGTGAAACGTAACTAAACGCGCTGTTAGCGCCGAACAAGGAAAAATGGGGGACTATAGTTAATTCTTAGTTTCTGAATCGCCGTTGCAAACGTCCAGATAGTTCAGAATTTTTTTACGTCCTTCCTCTGAAGAATACATCTGCAATGGTGTGGCATTATTAAACAAAGCGCATGGATGATTTAGCCACCTTTCAGTAAGTCTGGCATCTTTGAAAAATAGCATGGCTTTTCTGTAGAGTTCACTTTCCATTATACAGGCCTTTGTTTACAGCACCCGAAACATAGATGGAATTCATGATAATGTAAAGCGACACTCATCAAAGATGCCACTCTGACTTTAATCTGGCGTAGGTGCCATCGGCCTTGATAGCAATAAGGGCCTGGCTCAGTTTATCCACCACGGCTTTTTCGGTTTTTAATCCGGTGGCAATATGCAATTCCCGGGTTAACTCCGGCAATTCCAGGAAACGCATAACCTGCTCGGGAGAATAGCCAGCCTTTTCGATTTCGAGATTTTGTGACAGGGTGTTGGTCAAGACAAAGTCGATATGGGATTTAAACAGCATCCCCCAAAGGTGATCGTATCGGCTGGCTAGCCCCAGATTGTGCTTATCACTGAAACCTTGTTGCCGTAGGTAGCTTTCAGAAAAGTAGCCCCTGACAGTGCCAACAACATGGTTTTTGGCGTCATCTAACGATGTCAGTTTTATGTGCTTGTTACTTTTTAAACCAATCAGAAAAGCCTGGGTTTCATAAACGTCTCCGACCCACTGGAACTGGTTTTCTCTGGTTTCAGATCTCATCAGGGACAACATAAAAACATTGGACTGGCTTGTAGTCAGCTCAAAAGCTCTTGCCTGAGGCATCAGGATAGTTTTTGCTGTCATTCCGGCTCTTTTTGCCACTTCAGCCGAAAGGGTCACCAAAAAACCGTCAGGAATATGTTTATCATTTTTAAAGTGAATAGGGGGGAGTTCTTCAGCGACAAACAACAAAGGTTTTGCCAAGACATCCGCTGTCACCAGAGCCAACAGTAAGAAAAATCCCCGGTAACAGCGCAACAAGCTCATTTAGCTTTGCACCTGTAAGTTTGCCAATAGGGCTTCTAAATAGCCAATCGCTTCGGGCTCACTAGCAAATAGAATTTCATCCAAATCAGGTTGTGCTCCCAACTTCTCCCTGATGCGGCGGGTTTGAGCAATCGCTACCGGAGAACTGAGCACATAAGCGGCCCCGACACACCCCAAACTCAAACCAATTTTAACCCCTTCCATCAGCAAGGTCTCAGCCTCTTCTGTACCGGCCATCGCTTCCGAGGAGCTACTTAGATAAGCCCAGGGTTGCCCCTTAAGATCTCCCACCGCCACCGGCAAGTTTTCACAAAAAAAATGCATGACGCTGGCATTAATAGCACCAGTAAATCGGGACACCACTATACGTCCCCTTCTTTCCAAAGAGACGCCACCATATTTATTTTTGAATTTCAGCAGATCTGTCAAACTGTCAATTTCAGCGTTAGTTGATATCAAACCTCTAAGAGCGAAAACCTTCAGAACTATTGGGTTCTTATGGCCGACTCCCACCTCCGATTCAAATTGCGTAATAGAAAGGGTTAGCATGCACAGCCAGACTGTTTAGCATCGGCCTATAGTAGCCGCCAAAAATTCAGAATGGAATCACTATTACACTAATCAGCATATCACAGAAAACTAAACAGCAAATATGACGCCAGCAGCACCGTGACCCACATCACCATAGTACTGGTGGGGTTGGTTTTGGAAAGTTTGCCAAAGGGGCCTTTGCGCTGCAGAAAGATATGATTCAGGCTATCCAGCCAGGCACTTACCCAGTGTCCCAAAGCGCGCTCTGCGCTTTTGAACATCGCCATACCTTTGCGCAAACCAGCGGGTAACAACATTCGATACAGCCATTCGACATCAATATTTACAGAGCGCAATTCAGGCGGGTAGTAACCTTTTAAATTCAGCCAGACAAAAGCCAGCGCAGAGAAGAATAACAACTGGGTCTGGGCCAGCACATGAGTTGTATCATAAGGCGTGTAATTTATCCCAAAGGGCAACAGACTATAGAGAAATTCCGGATAAATACCGATGCTGATGCACAAAGTGGCAGCCAATGCCATGGCCAGCAACATATTCAGCGGTGCTTCCTGAGTTCTGATACCACTGTCGTGGGCAAAAAAAGCGAAATATGGAATTTTAATACCGGCGTGATGAAACACACCAGCCGAAGCAAATAACAACATCAACCATATCCAGTCGTAACCTTCTTTTAATGCTGCGCTCATCACCATTGATTTACTGACGAAACCACTGAATAACGGAAAGGCTGAAATCGATGCGGCCCCCACCAGGCAAAAAATCGTGGTTTTCGGCATACTTTTGTAAAGTCCCCCCAGTTCAGAGGCATTACTGCGCCCGGTCATATGCAGCACTGCCCCGACAGACATAAACAAAAGCCCTTTAAAGATAATATCGTTGAAGGCATGAGCAACGGCACCGTTGATCGCCAGTGCTGTGCCGATACCAATGCCCACCACCATAAAGCCAATCTGATTGATCATGCTATAGGCCAACACCCGGCGTAAGTCATTTTCAATCACCGCATAGAAAATGGGGAAACAGGTCATCGCGGCCCCCACGTATACTAACAACTCGGTGCCGGGGTATGCGCGGGCTAACATATACACTGCGGTTTTGGTGGTAAAAGCACTGAGGAAAACCGTGCCTGTTGCGGTGGATTCAGCGTAGGCATCAGTTAACCAATTGTGGAATAGTGGAAATGCGCATTTAATGCCGAAAGCCAGTAAAATTAGCCATCCTGCCGTGCTTTGCAATCCAATAAATCCTAAATCCACCTGGCCCGTATCACGGATATAAAGAATGGTACCAGCAATCAGCAATAAACCTGATATCACCTGAAAATACAAATATCTCAGGCCAGAGAAAATGGCGCGCTCAGAACGTCTGGCCCAAACCAGAAACACAGAAGTCAGTGCCAGCATTTCCCAGAACACTATGACGCTAATCAGATCACCAGAAAACACCGCCCCAAGTGCGCTACCGGCATACAGTAACCCGGCAATTTGCTGCATTTTATCTTTCACGTGCCAGGCATAAATGGCGGCAATGATGGCGGCAATATGAAAAATAATGCCAAACAGAATACTCAGTTTATCCACTTTAAAAGGGGTCAGTTGTAATTCGAATAAACTTAATTGCCAGTGCCCCCCGTCTGATAAACTCAGGCAATGTACCAACCCAAGAATCGGCACCAACACTGCAATTACAGGTCGCAAGCGATCATTTGCCAGCAGGGCTACCACGGCACCCAGATAAAACAGAACAAATGGGGCAAGTTCAATCACCATCATGAACCTCGCTACCCTGTTTGCTATCTCGCGCAGGCGGTTCGTAGTAGTCCTCGTCCCGCATCAACCAGATCCGCATCCATTTAGCTATCAATACCAGCACCACACACCCTACAAAACCATACAAGGGATAAAAACCGGGAAGCCATTCCCAGGGGTGCTCAGTGTGGCGATGCAGTACGAAATCAAGAAGCAACAACACCGCGCAAATTATATAGAACCCCAGTAATAGGCGCTGCACGACTTTGGGATCATCAAACATGGCTTTTTCTGCTTTTTTCATTTACACCACCCTGCTTGCGAATTGGTATATGACATCGGCATAAAAAAATAAGCCCAAACAGGCCAGCGTCGTCAGAATAATGGCGAGTAATGATGCTTTGGGAGCGAGGTCTATTGTGCCGGAATTCTCGTGAGACTCATCGGAAACCGGAGTTGCAGGAAAAAATGCGCGCAATGAAACTGGTAGTAAATAACCAATACTCAATAGTGAACTGAGCATAAGAACCAGCATCAACAACCAGTGTTGCGTCTCCACTGTGGCCATCAAGAGTAACCATTTGCTCCAGGTGCCGCCCGCAGGTGGTAAACCGATAATGCCTAAACTGGCAATGGCAAAAGCCAGCATAGTGACAGGCATCTGTTTACCTATCCCCTGCATCTCCTGCACCTCTGTTTTGTGGGTAGCCACTAAAATTGCACCGGCACAAAAAAACAACGTTATCTTACTGAATGCATGCATTGCGATATGCATGGTGCTCCCCATAATTCCCAATGGTGTGGCGAGTAAGGCCCCCATAGTGATGTAGCCCAACTGACTGACTGTTGACCAAGCAAGTCGCGCTTTGAGGTTGCGTTTTCTGATGGCAACTAAAGAGGCAATTAAAATTGAGAAACCGGCCAGATAAAGTAAAAAAGTAGTGCCCGGTAAGCTTGCCAGGCGCTCAGTTCCGAATATGTACACCATTACCTTTAAGATGGTGAACACACCAGCTTTTACTACAGCGACAGCATGCAGCAGTGCACTCACCGGTGTCGGAGCCACCATGGCGGCTGGCAACCAGCTGTGCAAGGGCATGAGAGCCGCTTTGCCCACACCAAAAACAAACAAGACCAACAATACCGATACCACCGAATCACTGACATCAGCAAACACGCCACCGGCCTGGAAATCCAGAGTACCGGCAAAATGGCAGGTGCTGATAATGGCCAACAACAGAAATAAAACCGAGGAAAGCAGCAAAATGCCCAAATACACCCTGGCTCCGCGTTTAGCTTTGGCGGTTCCCGCATGTGCCACCAGCGGAAAGGTAGACAGGGTCAGTAATTCATAAAAGATAAACAGGGTCATCAGGTTGGCCGCAAAGGCAATGCCCAAAACAGAAAAAATGGCGATGGCAAAGAAGCAATAGAATTGTGTTTGCCTGGGCTCATGATGGGCCCGCATGTAGCCAATGGCATATAAGGTGGTTACTGGCCATAAAATACTGGCCACCAGCGCAAATACCATGCCCAGCGGTTCCAGTTTAAAAGCGATGTCCACGCCGGGAAACAGGATAAACCAACTAAAAGCTATCTCTGCCCCTGCCAGCACGGTTTGCAGCAACTGCAGATTGCAAATAATAACCCCAATGCCAACAGTAATACTGGCGGCTTCGCGCAGATTCGGTTGTTTGCGCAACAGCAAAATTGCCAGCACCAGAGCCAGCGGCAATAGTAATGTCAGCAGTAACAAGTCATTGTTATTCATGGCATTACCCCGATTTGCATCAGCTGGGTGGCTATCTGTTCAGATAAAGTCACCGTTAATCGAGTATCCACACCAAAATAGATATTGGCCAGCACCAGAATCCATACGGGGATCAGCAAAGTCAGCGGTGCTTCCTGAACTTTATCCGACTTAATTAACGCTGGTTTAAAATAGGCGGCTTCCACCACTTTCCAGATGTAAATGACTGACAGTAATGACCCCACCAAAATAATCACAGAAACCAGATACCAGCCCTGTGCAAGCGCCGCCTGCAGCAGGAACCACTTACTGACGAATCCCACGGTTAACGGCATACCAATAATGCTTAACCCACCAATCACCAGTGCCGCAAGGGTGAAAGGCATTTGCCTGCCAAGTCCCTGAATATGCTTCCGGCTTACTCCTCCTATCCGATACAGCACTGCCCCTAAAGTTAAAAACAACGCCCCTTTCATCAGCGCGTGATTAAACAAATGCAGTAAACTGGCCATTAAACCGGCAACCGTGCCAAAGCTTAGCCCCAGCACCATATAACCAATTTGCGCGATACTGGAATAAGCCAGCATTCGTTTAATGTTTTGCTGATTGATTGCCACCAATGAAGCTACCAGAATGCCCAAGGTGCCAAGGGTGACAAACACCGCCTGAAGTGGGATTGTGGTAAATGAAAATTCTACGCCAAAAACCGCAAATACAAATCGAATCACCACATAAAGCGCCACTTTGGTGGATGAGGCAGCTAAAAATGCAGTCACCACTGTGGGTGCGTAGGCATAGGCATTGGGCAACCACATGTGTAAAGGAAACAAAGCCAGTTTTAAGCAGACACCCACAATAAAAAAGCAAAAGGCTACAAATATCGTTCGGGTATCATCCATGGCGGGTAGTCTTTCTGCCAAATCCGCCATATTCAGGGTTCCGGTTTTCATATACATGAGTCCGATGCCGATTAATATGAAAGTTGCGCCGATTGTGCCCATCACCAGATATTGAAAGGACGCCCATAAGGCTCGTCTGTCGCGTCCCAATGCAATCAGGACATAGGATGACAGTGAGGATATTTCCAGAAAGACAAACAGATTGAAGGCATCCCCCGTAACCAGGATGCCCAGCAGCCCGGCGAAACACAATAAGTAGGAAACGTAGAAGTAAGTGTGTTTTCCCGGCGCGATATCTTTTTTATTTTCCAGGCTGGTATAGGCCGAAGCTATCACCACTGTACTTATGCCGGAAATGAGCATTGCCACAAAAGCGTTGAGTTGGTCCACCCTGATTTCGATACCATAAGGAGGTAGCCAGCCACCTACGTGATAAGAGAGCGGACCTGAACCTGACACCTCAATCAACAGTAGCGTCGACACCATAAATGCAAAGCCAGACACTAAAAAGGTAAACAACCAGTTGAGTTTTTTATGGTTAATCAACAGGCAAAGCGGCGCTGCAAGCAGGGGCACAACAATCTGTAATATGGGTAACTGTGCGCTACTCATGACCGGATTTACTCCGTTTTTCACTGCGACGCTTTTTCACATCCCATCGTTGAATAACATCTTCTTCAACGGTGTGATAAGCGCGTTTTATTCTGACTATCAGCGCCAAGGCCACAGCCGTGGTGGAAATACTGACCACTATTGCCGTGAGAATCAGCACATGGGGTAATGGATTGGAATAGGTCGCACTTCCCTCCTCAATCAAAATAGGTGCGGTAGCCCCTACCACCTTGGCCATGCTGATATATAAAATGAATACAGAGGTTTGGAATATTGTCAGCCCCACCACTTTTTTGATCAGATTGCCGTCGGTGATTACGATAAACAATCCACACATCATCAGCGCCACCACCACCCAGTAGTTATACAGACCAAAAAATGTTTGCAGCCACGGAGAATCAAAGGTCATTGGTCACCTTTGATTCAGTGTTTTCCTGAGCGCTAGCTTTCTTTGCCAATTTAGCAGGCACAATCACACTGCCTGTAAAGGTAAAAAATACGCTAACCATTACTGCAGCTACCGTTAGCCCGACGCCAAGCTCAATGAGTAAAATGCCGATGTGTTGTCCGGATATAGGGTTTTCCAACAATACTGAATAATCTAAAAAGCGACCGCCTTTAAGCATTGAGACTATGCCGACCGAGCCGTACAGCAACACCCCAAGCGCAGCAACAAAACGAATCACGGGTAAACTGATAAACTGCATGGCTTTTTCCAGGCCATACAACATGCTGTATAAAATGATGGCGGCAGCGAATATAACTCCGGCCTGAAATCCGCCGCCGGGACCAAAATCACCGTGAAACTGCACATATAATGCAAACAGTAATATAAAGGGGATCAGCAACTTAGAGGTAATGCGCAAAATCAGGTGCTGCTTCATGGGTTGTAGGTCGTCGGCTTTAAAGCCTTCGGGTGAATGGGGTAACAATGCCAGCACCGCTACTCCCGCAGTGAATACCACCACCAATTCACCAAAGGTATCAAAGCCCCGATAACTGGCCAAAACAGCAGTAACATAGTTGGGTATGCCGATTTGTTTCTCGGTATTCTCCAGATAATAAGCAGCCACATGCCCGTTGGCAGGATTATCAGCCATGCCAAAATGGGGCATGCCCAGTGTTCCGTATATAAGTAACACACCGATAACCAACACCAGAAACAGACCAATTCTGGTACGAATACCAGGTCGGGATAACTCATAGCGCCCGGTAATGGCCAACGTGGTCAGCATCAATATGGTGGAAATTCCCGCTCCCACAGCCGCTTCGGTAAATGCCACATCCACGGCATCTAAAACCACAAATAAACTGGCAGACAGCAATCCGTAAATACCGCTTAACATGGCGATAGCAAACAAATCCTTCAGCGCAATAATAGTGAAGGCCGTGAGCAATAAAAAAAACAGCAAGAAAATATGGATTAGTGTTTCGATTTTACACCTCCTGATACTTCTGTTTGTTCAGAACCAGAGGGAATCTCAATGGTGCGCCGTTCACCAAGAGGTTTATGGCCACTGTGAATCGCCGCTTTTGCCATGGCATGGCCCGATGCTGGCCCGGTAACCAACAAAAACACCAAAATAAAAAACAATTTCAGCGTCACCAGAGTCAGTCCTGCTTGTAGCATCAAGCCAGAAAGTACCAGTCCAGCCCCCAAAGTATCGGTGACACTGGCAGCATGCATACGCGTAAAAAAGTCGGGAAAGCGATGCAGACCCACCGCCCCTGAGAAACAGAAGAAACTCCCTGTAAGCAACAAAATACCACTGAGAATATCAATCAGCATAAGTATCACCTGTCACGATTAACTTCTCCCCGCTTGTCGTATTCAAAAAAGCGCAGGATGGCAATGACACTGATAAAGTTTATCAGCGCGTAAACCAGGGCTATATCCAGGAACATAGGTCTGCCCATCAAAAAACCCACGACGGCAATAAACAAAACGGTTTTCGTGCTAAACATATTTACCGCCAAAATGCGGTCGTAAAGAGAAGGGCCGGACATCGCTCTCAGCAAGGCTAAGAACATAGTCACGACTATGGCAATCACTGCAGCGGTAAACATTAAGACACCAACTGTCGAACTTTTTGGCTTTTCTCACCACTTAGGATATTACTGCTCACGGCTTCCGTCAGAGCGTGCACCGTAATGGTGTCCTGTTGTAATTCCACAGTAAGGGTTCCCGGCGTGACCGAAATAGCATTGGCGTAGATCACCTTTTCGATATCACTAGTGTGATGCAATTTGTAGGTGAGCAGCGTTGGTGAGATATCAGGTTTGGCTTGCCAGATGTATTTTACAACCTGGATATTGGACAAGATCAAATCACGTAAGAGCCAGATTAAAAATTGGGGTAACTTTTGAAGGAATCCAACCGGGTGTGTTTCACCGTCCAGCATATCCAGTTGATACACCAGGCACATCACTAGGGCCACAGACGCCGCCCCCAAGCCCAGCATAAACAGTGAAGTGTGACCGGACATTAACACCCAGAACAGCGCTAAGGTCATACCAAAACTAACAGTATGTCGCATATCCCCTCCACGCCAGCCATTGTCAGCTGGCTAAACCTTTGCAGATATTGTTATTCCTTACTTAATAGCCTCTATAATCAGAGAATCGGTTCGCAAATGATGCATGACTTTTTCAGCGACATTGCCAATAATCATGCTGGACAAGCCAGTTCTGCCCATACTGCCCATGATCACCATCTCTGCTTTTAAATCGTTAGCACAATGCGGGATCATCTTTTCGGGTAAACCAACCGTGACGTGCATCTGAACATCGGGAATGTCAGCCTCAGATACAACCTCAGCCAACTTTTCCTCCGCTGCAGCGCGATGTTTGCGCTCGTATTGTTTTACATCGATTAAATCCAGGTCCATTTGGATACCTGACACCGGAATGCAATAAACAACATGAACCTGGCAATCAAAAGTCGATGCCCACTTTTTGGTCCAGCTCAAAATGGACCTGTTTAGCTCTTTATGAGCAGCGTCGTCTGATGTTGGATCTATCGCCGTCATCACCGCATGTCTGCAATTCCAACGATGGTGATGGGCAATTAACACTGGTACTGACACGCTGCGGATCAACTCCCAATCGCAAGGAGTGTGAAATAATGATTCTGACCGATGCCCGGTTTTAATTATCAGATCAAAGCTCTTAGTTTCGCAGTAAGCTGCTACCCACTTAGCCACATCGGTAGTGACAACCACCTTGCTTTTAATCGCATCTTTATGAGGATAATCCTCAAAAATTTCGCTTAAGGTAGCCGACAACTCTGCAGTCGATCTTTCAATTGTTGCCGCGTCGTGGTTGTCTTCTTCCTTGATAAAGCGGATCACTTCGATGTCTTCTCCCATCGGAGCCGCAATGTCGTGAGCTTTAATTAATGAGCAATTTTCCCGCTCGTGCTTATCAGTAATAACCAAAATCGTTTTAGCCATACGGCCTCTTTATAGCGCGTTTTTTGAACGAATAAGCCTAAGTATAGATGAGATCTTAAAAATTGAAGGAAAACTGCAAAAATCTTGGAAATAGAATTTAAAATCAATGACATAAAAAGAGTAACAAACTCTAAAGGAATTTATTTCATAGTGCTAATTCAGGCTGCAGATAAGGCCTGCAACCCAAATTAGCACCGGGCTTAAAGAGCAAATATCTCTGTTCATTTTCAGATTTAGAGTGTTATAAAACTACGACCCGAAAATTCTTCAAGATTGCCCACAAAAGCCCATGCAACTATTAGCTATTTAGCTGCTTCTCCTGACGATGCGCCACCTTTAATAGTCTGATTAAAGCGCTTAATATCTGCCGCTTTCACCAGACTATACACACAAGGCAATACCAGTAATGTCAGCACCACCGCGCTGGTCATACCGCCCACCATCGGTGCCGCAATACGGCTCATAACTTCTGAGCCTGTGCCGCTACCATACATAATAGGAAGCAGTCCGATAATAATCGTTGCCACCGTCATCATAACCGGGCGCACTCTTAACCCTGCTCCTTGCAACAAGGCTTGCCGATAGGCGCTGTCGGAAATGATCCGATTTTTGAGATTGGCTTGTTCTTTTAACTCCTGAACCGCCTGATCGAGATATACCAGCATGATAACCCCAATTTCCACCGCCACACCTGCCAGGGCAATAAAGCCAACCCCAACGGCCACTGAAAAGTTGAAGCCCTCAAAGTACATCAGCCACAATCCCCCGATCATAGCCATTGGCAAGGTAGCGATGATCAACACCACTTCACTTAAGCGACGGAAATTGAGATACAGTAAGATAACAATGATGGCTAATGTCAAAGGCAGTACATAGCTGAGCTTTTCTTTGGCGCGTTCCATGTACTCATACTGTCCCGCCCAGTTGATAGAATAACCTGCAGGTAATTCCAGCTTTTCGCTCAGCGCTATTTTGGCAGCATTAACATAACTGCCAACATCAATATCTTCGATGTCTATTAAGGTCCAGCCATTGATTCTGGCGTTCTCACTTTTAATGCCGGGTGGGCCATTTTCGATATAGATATCCGCCACATCACCCAACGCTATGCGCTGGCCGGAAGGTGCGATCACCGGCAAGCGCGCCAGCTTTTCCGGTGAATCCCGATAGTCCTGCGGATAACGCACATTCACCGGGTAGCGCTCCTGCCCTTCCACCGTTTGGGTAACATTAATGCCACCAATGGCCGTGGCAACCACCTGCTGTACATCCGCTATGTTCAGGCCAAAGCGGCTGGCTTTATCCCGCAAAATATCCACTTTGATATAGCGCCCACCAGCCACACGCTCAGAATAGACCGAAGCGGTTCCAGGCAGTTCGCCCAGGATCCGCTCCAGTTGCTGACCAATGTCCTGGATAACACTCAGCTCCGGACCGGCCACTTTGATCCCTACCGGCGTTTTAATCCCAGTGGCCAACATATCAATGCGGGTTTTAATGGGCATAACCCAGGCATTGCTGACTCCCGGAAACTTCACCAGTGCGTCCAGTTCCGCTTTCAGACTTTCAGTGGTGAGACCCTCTCGCCATTGGGATTTGGGTTTCAACTGAATAAAGGTTTCGATCATAGTCAGTGGCGCCGGGTCTGTTGCTGTTTCAGCCCTTCCCACTTTGCCAAAGACGTTCTGCACCTCGGGAACCGTGCGAATCAGCTTATCGGTTTGTTGTAACAACTCTCTGGCTTTACCAATGGAAATACCGGGATAGGTGGTGGGCATATACATTAAATCCCCTTCATCCAATGGCGGAATAAATTCACTGCCAATCTTGTCAACCGGATAAAAGCCCACCAATGTCACCATCAATGCCACCACAATCGTTACTTTGGGAAACTGCAATACTTTGCTCAATACCGGCATATAACTGGCAATCAATAACCGGTTTAGCGGGTTTTTCTTCTCAGAAATCACCTTACCGCGAATAAAGTAGCCCATTAACACTGGCACCAGGGTAATAGCCAGTCCCGCGGCAGCCGCCATTGCGTAGGTTTTGGTGTAAGCCAGCGGCGCAAACATACGGCCTTCCTGTGCCTCTAAGATAAACACGGGTAAGAATGAAACCGTGATAATCAACAAACTAAAAAACAAGGCAGGCCCCACTTCGCTGGCGGACTTAGCCACTATCTGCCAACGGTTTTCATCGCTTAGCGGCGTTTTCTCCATGTGTTTATGCATGTTTTCGATCATCACTATGGCGCCATCTGTCATGGCTCCGATAGCGATAGCAATACCACCTAAGGACATGATGTTGGCGTTGATCCCTTGCAGATGCATAATGATGAAGGACACCAATATGCCCAACGGCAGAGTGATCACCGCGACAATGGAAGAGCGAAGGTGAAACAAAAAGGCCACACACACCAGCGCCACCACAGCCAGCTCTTCGAGCAACTTACCCCAGAGATTGTCAACCGCGCTCTCTATCAGTTGTGACCTGTCATACACCGGCACCACTTCTACACCTTCGGGCAATGAATGCTTAAGTTCATCCAGTCTGGCTTTCACACCGTTAATGGTTTGCTGCGCATTTTCGCCAAAACGCATAACGATAACACCGCCTACCACTTCGCCTTCACCATTTAGCTCTGCAATACCACGGCGCATTTGCGGCCCCATACTAACCTGGGCCACATCGCCAATAGTCAACGGTGTGCCTTTTGTATTCACACCCAGCGGTATTTGTTCGATATCTTTTACCGACTGAATATAGCCGGTGGCGGTGACCATGTATTCGGCTTCAGCCATTTCCAGAACCGAAGCTCCGATCTCCTGATTACCGCGAGTCAACGCTATCTGCACCAGTGACAGTGGCACCCCGTAGGCCCGCAACTTGTCCGGATCCACCTGCACCTGATACTGGCGCACCATGCCGCCGACAGAAGCCACTTCTGATACGCCGTCAACGGTTTGCAGTTCATACTTTAAAAACCAGTCCTGAATACTGCGCAACTGACTGATATCGTGTTTACCGGTTTTATCGGTTAGCGCATAAATGTATATCCAGCCCACCCCGGTGGCGTCCGGCCCCAGTTGTGGCCTTGCTTGCTCGGGTAAATTTGGGGCAACCTGACTTAAGTATTCTAAAACCCGGCTGCGGGCCCAATATATATCCGTGTCATCATCAAAAATGACGTAAACGTAAGAATCCCCAAAAAAAGAAAAACCTCTGACCGTTTGTGCACCTGGCACCGACAACAAGGCCGTAGTGAGCGGGAAGGTGACTTGATCCTGCACTACCTGAGGTGACTGTCCTGGATAACTGGTTTTGATAATCACCTGAACATCGGATAAATCAGGGATAGCATCAACCGGTGTATTTTTCAGACTATACAAGCCAGCAAAGACTAAAATAAAGGTACAGAGCAACACAAAAAAGCGGTTGCCAACAGACCATCTGATGATTGCTTCAATCATTAACCTTTCCTCAATTAATGACCAGAATGGTCCTGATGTTGTTTGGCATCAGCCGCAATTGCGGTGATCACCAAATCATCCCTGACTTCAAAGGTAAAGCGAATGTCGTCGCCCGCTTGCCAACTATCCAGAGGTAAATTCTGCGCCAGCACAAAGTCCATCGTGGCAGGACCACGGTTCCATTTGGCAATGGCTTCGCGACTGATATTCAGAGTGCGGCTTTCTCTGTCTATCGCATTTATCACACCACTTACGGTAGCTTCAGGGTAGTCTTTCTCTAACGGCCCCATAACGTGAATCCCAGTCACGGAATAGCCGCCATCTGCCAACTTTGTCACTTCAAAATGCAACCCATAGCCAGTTTGTAACGCCTGCATATCAACAGATTCTGCCACATCAAAGTCCATGGTCATTTCTGGCCATCCCCAGGCCGGTACCGCATCATGAGTGATATTGACGCTGCGCTGTTCAGCTTGCACAGAATTTATCTCGCCTTCCATCCAGACAGCATCGGGTTCTTTGTTGGGACTCATGCGCTGAAAGTCCGAACTTTTACTGGACTCAGAATCAATGAGAAATTGTGCCGATGTAACCACCTTGTCGACGCCATTCAGGCCATCCAGGATTTCAATAACATCGTCGGATATACGGCCGATTTTCACCGCCACAGACTTGTATTGTCCTTCGCCCATCACCAGCACTACGCGGTCCTGATCGCCGGTGCGAATGACGGCTTCACGGGGCACCAATAAAGCATTTTCTTGCGCATCGGCGTGAATGGTGACCTTGGCGAACATATTGGGTTTGAGTAACCTTTCGCGATTATCAAATTTCAAACGTACTCGTAAGGTTCGGGTCTTGGCATCAAGTGAAGGATAGACATAATCGACTTTGCCAGGCCAACTGCGCCCAGGTAAATAATCCAGGGTCATGGTCACTGATTGGCCGGACTTTATCAGGGCCGCGTCTCGCTCAAACACTTCCGCTTCCACCCAAACCTGCTCCAGTTTGCCTATGCTCATCAGCGTGTTACCCGGCTGAACATAAAAGCCTTCACGAGTTTTCAGGGCATCTATCACCCCGGACTGAGGGGCATAAAAAAACACGGTTTGTGAAGCGCTACCGGATGCTTTTAGCTCCTGAACAAACTGCTCAGACACCTGAAGTGCCAATAAACGCGCCCTTGCCGCGCTAATTAAATCCCGATTATTGCGTTTTAATGCCAGTAAATACTCTTCCTGTGCATTCACCAGTTGCGGTGAATACAGAGAATATAAAGGCTGCCCCATTTGCACCGGATCCCCCTCGGCTTTGACGTACAGTCGTTCAATCCAGCCATCAATACGCGGATGGATATGCACCAGATTATCCTCATCATACTGAACATAGCCCACAGTCTTAATTTGCTGGTGCAAATCCATGGTTTTCACTTCCGTCGTGCGCACCCCAAGGTTATTGACCACATGCGGGGCAATTTTGACTACCCCAGGCCCATTGGCTTCGTTCCCCTGGTCTTCTTCATAAACCGGGATGAGGTCCATGCCCATCGGTGATTTACCAGGCTTGTCGCGTCGATAATTGGAATCCATTGGAGCTACCCAATACAGGGGTTGCTTTTGTTGTTCGGCTTGTTCTCCCTCTGAGGTATTTTCTCCGCCAAACATCATCAGCACACTACCCAAAACAAGTCCGATTAACAGGGTTACAAGCAATTGAATCTTTTGTTTCATGATTATTTTCCGCTCCACTTAGCGTCGTTCAATTCAACATCC
>JYMV01013520.1_pt1 | contig 26154 bp, 24 predicted proteins | sample 338911 | NCBI WGS metagenome assembly JYMV01 (sample SAMN03354496, study PRJNA234377) | hydrothermal vent metagenome | biome: Deep sea; feature: Hydrothermal plumes at the Eastern Lau Spreading Center, Western Pacific Ocean; material: Seawater | place: Tonga | collected 2009 | depth 2000 m m
ATGCTTGAAGCAGGTAGATCGTGAGAATCGTTTGGGACGATGCACCCAGGCATTTCAATGTCGCTATGGTCTCAAGCCGCTTTCGCATCAAGGAACGAACGCTTTCCGCCACCCCAATCCCACCGATCAACAGCGTCATCAGTCCCAGCAGACCCAGGTAGGTCGCCAGGTGCTGAAGAAAATGTTGAACGCGCGGCCGAACTTCATGATAGGTCTTCACCTGGATAAACGTGTCGGTAAGGGTGTTTCGCAATGTCTCTTTGACCGTTTCCGGTGTTGTCGTGGGTGGAATCTTAAAAAGGTAACGATGACGCACTCGGCTTCCTGGTTGGATGAGTTGTGCAGCGTCCAGGCCTGCTCGTGAGATCATGACCCGCGGTCCAAGGCTGAATGCTCCGGCAATCCGATCAGGCTCACGTTGAATCGTGCCGGTGATCACAAAGTGAGCATGGCCAACCAGCAGGTCGTCGCCTACGGCAAGATCTAATTTGAGCAACAGCGCTTCTTGAACCAATACGCCAAATCGATCATCGTCGTTTGGCTGGGAGCCCAGGAGCGTGGTCAGGGGGCGGGCTGGGATCGTCTTGAGAGTGCCGTAGAAGGGATATCCGTCCTGTATGGCTTTGAGTTCGACCAACTGTGTGTCACGTGCGTCGGAATCCGAGGCCATCGCGAGCATCTCGTAAATGTGGATCCAGTGGATATTTTGGTCGTGGAACGTGTTTAGAAATACAATGTTCTGCTGACTCAAGGCACGACGAGTACTAATTTCCACGTCTGCTGCCATCAAGCTGCGGGCATCATGCTGAACCGCATCCCCTAAATTTTCTGAAAGTGAAGCGACGCCGACGATCGATCCCACGCCCAGCGCAATACATATAATGAAATAACTGACGTGGTTCCACCCGGCACGAAGTTCACGCAGGGCCATGCGGAGCGGAAATGCACTCATTGGCTATTTTTATTGATGTGGGAGGTTAAGAAATGGATGGTGGGCGATACTGGTATCGAACCAGTGACCTCTTGCGTGTGAAGCAAGCGCTCTCCCCCTGAGCTAATCGCCCGTCGTGCCGACAGGTATCATACAGACGTATGGTATGTCCGTCGACTCCCGCCCAAGTGTTAAATGCCCCATCCTCCGCTGACGTGTATATTGGTGCCATTCACGTAGCGAGCCTCGTCGGAAAGCAGAAATTTGACTGCGCTGACGGTATCGCTGACATCGCCGATGTAGCCTGCCGGGATTCGTTTCACCATTGTCGCGAGTTCCTCTGCGGGCGCGCTGCCTGAATCAATGAACCCAGGTGAAATGGCATTGACGGTTATGCCGTATGGCCCTAGGGTTTTTGCCAGCGACCGTGTGAGGATGAGAACGCCAGATTTGGCGATGTAGTGTGCGGTCACGTGGGTTTGCGCAATCATCTGATCCGCGTTGGCCATGCTGAAGTTAATGATTCTCCCCCAACGGCGTTCTTTCATTCCTTCCGCGATTTCCCGGCTGAGGTAGAACACGGGATGGAGATTGTTCTGAAACATCGCGTTCCAGCCTTCAACGGTTTCTTCAAGGAGGGGGACACGATGGTAGGGACCGGCGCAGTTGATGAGTGCGTCAATGCGGTTCCATGTTCCCTGCACCTGCTCCACCAAGGCCTTTGCCGCCTCTGCATCAGACACATCGCACTTGACCGCGAGGATGTTGTCATCCGTCGACTGTATGTTTTGGATGGCTTGAACAGTGTGTTGAGTCGCGTCCTGGCTGGTGCGGTAACAGATGGCAATGGTCCACCCATCGCGTGCGAGTTGCATCGCAATGGCTTTCCCTATCCCTCGTGCGCCGCCGGTAATTAATGCTACGCGTCGTTCCATTGTTTGCGTGTTTGGAGGGGATTACACCGGAGATGTGGAGGGGGCGCTAAAACATATTATCAAGAGCGTTCGGCATTTCTGATGCAGTATCGCTAAAGGCATCCTCCTTGGGGAACAAGCGCGGAGACCCATATGGGCGAAGGGCTGGGGAGTCCCAAATAATTTTGTGGCCGGGAGCAAGATTTGCCGCTTCAATGAAATGGTGTTCCGCTTCGTCCCGGCTTCCACTCGAAACGAGGGTAAGGGCAAGGTTGTAATGCGCCTCCGCCATATTCGGATCTTCAGCCAGTGCGGCTTGGAAGGCGTTGCTGGCTAGACCGATTTTCCCTTCGGCAAACAATTGTAGCCCGTCCTTGTTGTGGGTGGCAGCGGCCGGAAGAGCTTCAGGTGGAGCAGGAAGTGGTGTCGGCAGAGGAGTCGACGTACAAGCGACAAAGAACGCAACAATAGCGCTCGTGACCATCCATTGTGCAAGTTGCTGCATGCGACACCTCCGCGGTTTCATTCTTTTCAGTCGTTACCCTTCGGCCGTTCGGAGAATGACGAAGAACGCACGGCCGTCTCGAAGCACTCGTAGAAGTACGTCTGTCCCAGGCGCAATGTCATTCATTGCTGTCGCTAACTCTTTGGAGCTGGTCACCGCTTGCTTATCGATTTCCTTAATCAAATCACCTTTACGAAGGCCCGCCGACTCTGCAGGACTGTCCTTGTCGACCTCCATCACGGCCACTCCGGTTTGATCTTTGAAGCGTTCTGCCAGTTCACCGGTGAGGTCATGAATTTGGACCCCAAGTTTTTCCCGAACACTCTTCCCGCTGTGTCGGTCTGGGATCGATGCGGTCGTTGCGCCTTCTTCCCGTTTTCCCAGGACGATATCAAGTGTCTGGCTCTTTGAATCTCGGATAATCGCAATGCGAACTGTTTGTGACGGGACCATCCCTGCAATCTTGATCGAGAGATCGTTGGGAGTAAGCACGTTGTCCCCATCGACGCTGGTGATAATGTCGCCGGGCTCTAATCCAGCTTCAAAGCCTGGATCCCCTTCGAATACGTCGCTGACCAGGACCCCTTGGCCTTCTTCGACCCCTAGTTTCTCGGCGAGCTCAGCATTCAATTGTTGGATTCCGATTCCCAACCATCCTCTAGTCACTGTTCCGTGAGTGATGAGTTGGGTGGTAATTTGCTGAACCATGTTGGAAGGAATAGAGAAGCCAATACCCTGGGCCGCCTGAATAATAGCCGTGTTGATGCCAATGATTTCGCCTTTGAGGTTAAAGAGGGGGCCGCCACTGTTCCCAGGGTTGATCGAGGCATCGGTTTGAATGAACTGCTCGTACTTCGTGATATTCATGTTCTGCCGTCCAAGGCCGCTTACAACGCCAAGCGTGACGGTATGATCCAATCCAAAAGGATTTCCCACCGCGAGGACAAATTGCCCCACCCTCACTTTAGAGGAGTCGCCAAGCGGCATGGAGGTGAGTGGAGTCTTGGGCTCGACTTTGACCACGGCTAAATCTGAATCCGGATCTCGTCCCACCACGGTTCCGACGAGGCTCGTCTTATCCCACAGACGGACATTGACGGTTTTCGCATCGCCTACCACGTGGTTGTTCGTGACGATGTAGCCTTCGTCGTCGATAATAGCGCCGGATCCGGTGCCTGGTGCGGGCCGTCGGGATCCGGACGGCCGCTGTCCGGACGATTTTAGACTGGTATCTCGAGAAATGTTCACAATTGCCGGATTGACTCGCTCAGCCAGTTCGATAAGAGACGCTGATGCAGCTTCCAGAACTTCCAATCCAGCCAACGAGGCGGAGGCAACGCCCTGCCCTGGAACATACAGGAGGAACAGGAGCATCAATCCGCTGGCTGGGAGCGCAATTCTCCGAAGAATAGACGTGTGTGTCGTGTGTCGCATTGAAGCCTCCATATCTAGTGTAGATCAATCATCAGTCAAATAAAGATGTCACTGCTGTGTTACAGCTCACGCATTCTGAATTGCACCCTAAAAACGGAGACGCGATCAACTCAGGATGCCCCCAGGCACTCGCATCCCTACTGTACCATGAAACACCCTCTCCTCTGCAGGCAAGACGGATGGCTGGGAGGGATGGGATCGAACCATCACTGGCAGAGTCAAAGTCTGCTGGCCTACCGTTAGCCGACCCCCCAGCACTCTGACCAATGTATAGAAAATTCCGCGCGGCATCAAGGCGTGTGTTCGGCCATGACTGCTGTCGAGGCTATTTTCGTGTGGTAATGATGCGTTGGGTTGACTTTGGAATATCCTGCATTTCGCTATGACCGAACCCAGCGTTTCTGAACATCTGATCATATTCCGCGAAGGTATAGGCATCACCCGCGGGTGTTGTCGCGAGCATGGTCAGGCCGAAGTCAGCCGCAGGATGTGAGATCCGATCCTCGTTGGGAATAAATTCGAGCGTGATCACACGTCCTCCGTCCACCAATGCACCGTGGATTCTCCGCAATAGGCCCTCGCACGTTGGGGTATCAAAGTGATGCAAGAAGTTCGTGAGGAGCACGAGGTCGTAGTTGCGATCGAGATCGACATCGAATGCGCTGCCCACAATGGTCTGGTACCGGTCGCTGACGCCCGCAGCGGCAGCATTCTCTTTCGCCACGGTGAGAACGTTCTCCCAGTCAAGTGCAACAATTTCCGCCTTAGGATTTGCCTTGGCAATCTCAATTCCAAACAGGCCGTGACCGGCTGCGATATCCAGAACCCTCATTGGACCCTGGGTGCTGTCCGTAACCTGTGACGCAATCCACCGTGCGGGCCACGCCATCAGCGGGACCATGGAACGAGCAAACGTCACCCACTCGGGATGATCCGGGGCTGTCGTGCCCTCGGCATCCAGATTTGTGCCGCCTTTCCTCACGGCCTCTGTGAGACCGTCGAACCCGTCTGTTAACGTCGATGAAAGCATAAAGGTGAGCGCAGAACCAAAAAAAGCTGGAGACCGTTTGTCCAGAAATGTGGCCGAGTCAGGGGTGAGCCGGAATTCAGTGTTGTTCTTAATCAGGAACCCAATAATTGTCAGATAGTCACAGAGTATGCGGGTCCCTCGCTCTGATGTTTTGCAGCGCTTCGCAAGGCTTGCTGGTGTGCGGTTCCCTTCCGCAATGGCCGTGAACAGGTCTAGCTCGATAGCGGTTTTGAGCGCAGCGGTTTGCTGGTAGGCGCTCACGGTTTGAAAAAAGAGCTGCGGGGTAGGTTCGTCTGACTGGCTCATGGAAAGTATGGAAAGTTAGGTAGTTATGCGGCATTACTGAGGTCACGTCAAGTGAGAACATATCGAAAAAATGAGGAGAAAGGCTCGTACTTGACAGTAAAGGAATGATCGTTCTATTATTGAAGGATCGACGGGTGCATTATGCCGAGAACCAAAGAGTACGTCAGAGAGGAAGTGTTAGAGGCTGCGACCCGCGTGTTTTGGGAACGCGGGTACGAGGGGACCTCTGTTGAGAATCTTGTCACGGCCACTGGCCTGCATCGTCGAAGTATGTATGGGGAGTTCGGCGACAAGGATGGGCTCTTTCTCGCCTGCATTGACCACTACGTCAATACTACCGCGAAGCACTTGATGGTCACACTACAAGCCTCTCCACGAGGGCTGAAAAATATCGGAGCATTCTTTCGGGACCGCGTTGAATACGCCGCCTCTGGCATATCCCGGGGGTGTTTGCTGGTCAATACCGCTATTGAGAACACGGTTGTGGGGCCTAAGGCGTCTGCGAAAGCCCGTGGCTATCTTCAGCTGATGGAAGAAGAGTTTTATGCGTGTTTGATGGCAGCAAAGTCACATGGACATATTCCAGAGCACAAAGATTGTCGAGTCCTTGCAAGGTATTTGACGTGTTTTCTTGAAGGTTTAATGGTGATGGGAAAAGATACTCCGGATCGGGAATCTTTAGAGCGAGTTGTCCAGACCGCGCTGGAAACGGTTACGATTTAGTTTTTTCGTTATAGAATTATCATTCTCCATAAGCTAGTTATTAGTCGCGCCTCGCCCCTGTTCAGATGACATCTTCCTCAGGCTCTCTTCTTGCGGAGCGGGTTCGTGTTTGACATTTGTCCTAATTAGGATTATATTACATAGAATTATATTGTCGATGTGATGACAGTAACGGAGAGGGCATTGCTCAATGATGCTTACGGACTTTAAGCGGGATCCTTATTTGCGGCTATTGCGGCCCTTGGTTGAGGCGTATCTGGCATTCTATCGGGTGAGCAGTCGGCAGATTGAATTCATGGGTGTGACGGCGTCGCAATTCGATGTCATCGTGGAACTCGGGGACGTGGATGGAATGACCTGCGCAGAACTCTCAAAGGAAACCCTGATTACGAAAGGCACCTTAACTGGCGTGCTTGACCGTTTGGAGTCCAAAGGGATTGTGCAACGCCAAGGTGTGGGAGGGGATCGTCGTGCAATTCTGGTTTGTCTTACCAATGAGGGCCAGCAATTATACAAACACGTCTTTCCGACCCATGCCGATTTTCTTCGGCCATATTTCAAGAACGCATTGAGTCAGGAAGAGGTTCGCATCATGACCAAGTATTTGCTACGGCTTCGGGACAGTTTTGAGCCCGTGGCATCCGGAAAGGAGAAAACGTCATGGAACAACATACGCGACTGAAAGAACGTCGCGTCGAGCAGGTCGTCACCGCACATCACCAACGCGAGGGTGGGGGATTTATGGTTCGGCGACCGTTACCAACCCGCAATCTTCCACTGATGGATCCGTTTCTGCTTGTCGACGAACTTGGACCGGTGACCTATGCGCCGGGTGAGGCGGTTGGCGCGCCGGATCATCCCCACCGTGGATTCGAAACCGTCACCTACTTGTTGCAGGGAGAAATGCAGCACAAGGATTCCGTGGGTAATCATGGCACGTTGGGGCCGGGTGATGTGCAATGGATGACCGCTGGAGGTGGTGTGGTCCACTCTGAGATGCCAACGTCTCGGTTGCTCGATGAAGGCGGTGTCATGCACGGATTTCAAATCTGGGTCAATCTTCCTGCCGCACTGAAGATGTCAGCGCCACGCTATCAGGAGATTTCTCGCAGCGAAATCCCAAGAGGCGCATCGGAAGACGGATTGGCACATGTCTCCGTTATTGCGGGCCGGGCCTTGGGCGTCGAGGCGGCGATCGATACCCACACCCCGATTCAATATCAGGATTGGACGCTGAAACCTGGTGCGAATGTTGTCACAGAGGTCGATCCTGAACACAACGTGGGGATCTACGTCTTTTCTGGGATCATCAAAGCAGGGTTTGATTTGCAGCGGGTCGAAGCAGGCCAGTTTGCGGTACTGCGAGAAGGTTCTATCGTACGACTCAGTGTGTCAGCCGAAGAAACGGTTGAGGCGCGGGTGCTGTTGTTGGCGGGCTTGCCTATCAACGAGCCTGTGGCACGCTATGGACCATTTGTCATGAATACCGAGCAGGAGTTACAGCAAGCCGCGCGTGATTATCAAAGTGGCCGTATGGGCCAGATCGTGCAGGAGGTGATGTGATGGCTGTTCAAGCGTATGGAATTAATCATGTGGTCATTGAAGTCGATGACGCCAAGAAAGCGGTCGAGTTCGATTCTGATGTCTTTAATCTCGAAATGCTGCGGGGCGGTGAGGGTGCGGCCTGGTGCAAACTCGGTGAACACCAATTTCTCGCGATGTTCGAAGTGGAAAATACGACGCCGGATCGGATGAAACATTTCTGCATCATGGTGCGTAACGAGGCGCAAATTCTCGAAGTACGCGATAAACTTACACAAAAATACGGTCTCGCCATCGAGCCAGATTCAACATGTGATTTTCGAGATCCCTGGGGGAATCGCATCCAGGGCGTCGATCTTCACGACGAATCCCTCGTCTGGCTGCTACCATATCGTGAAATACAGGACTTGGGGATTTCTTTTGGCGATAGACCTGATGCACGCGCTCGGGAAGAAATGGACTGAGCCAAGAATGCTCAGTCGCGAGGGAGAAGGAGAATGCACATGAATGGTGTACGGCTCATTGCCGCGACTCTTGTCGCGATTCTGTTATCTGGAAGTGTTGCCTTTGCGGACGAAAGCCTCACTCAGCCTGCTGAGGGTGTGTACAGGTATGCTCCAGGCGATGGCTACATTTCTATGTTTGTCGTGACGAACGATGGGGTCATTGCCATTGAGCCGGTCAATACGACGCACGCGACAGGTTTGCTGAAGGCGATTCGAAGTGTGACGGACAAGCAGGTGGTGTATCTGCTTCACAGCCATAACCATTGGGATCATTCGGGCGGTGGCCAAGTGTTTCGCGATGTGGGCGCGACGATTGTCGCTCACGCGGAGGCCTACGAGTGGATGCAGGCGAACCCTCACCCCGATATGGTTTTACCAAGCGAAAGCTGGATTGGGAAGCGAAGGGACATCAAGCTTGGCGGGACGACCGTTGAACTCTATTACATGGGCTTGAGTCACGGGTATGGCATGACGGTGTTTCGGTTGCCGAAGGAGAAACTCGTTTATATTGCCGACCTCGTCACGCCGAACCGAGTGCTCTTCTCGATTGTGCCGGATTTCAACATTCCAGGATTGCTGAACTCCCTTCGGCAAATCGAAGCGATGGACTTTGAACGGGCGATATTTTCACATTCACAAACGAGAGAGCCCTTTGGAAGTAAGGCGGACGTGATTCTGATGCGTGAGTATGTCGAGGATTTGCAAGGTGCGATCAAGAATGAGTTTAAGAAAGGGACATCCTGGATGGAAGTTCCATTCGCTGTGAAACTCCCAAAGTACAAGCATTGGGCGATGTACGACGAATGGTTGCCCCTGAATGTCTGGAGGATCATGCTCGATATGCATATGGGACCGTTTCCTTGGCGGCCTCGGTATGTGGAATAAGGAGGTGACCTATGAAGATGTTTTTTCACACGGATGATTCGTTATCGTCGTTCGTTCTTCGCGTGACCGTTGGGGCGGTGATGTTTCCGCACGGTGCACAGAAACTTGTAGGATGGTTTGGGGGCTATGGCTTTTCGGGGACCATGGGCGCGTTCACTGAAAAGATGGGGATGCCATGGATCATCGCATTCTTGGTTATCATCGGAGAGTCTTTGGGCGCTCTTGCATTGATCGCTGGTTTCATGACGCGATTTGTCGCCGCGAGTTTGGCTGCCATCATGTTTGGTGCGGTTGCCATGGCTCATTGGCGAAACGGGTTTTTTATGAACTGGTTCGGTCAGCAAGCTGGTGAGGGGTTTGAATATCATTTGCTGATGATCGGAATGTGTTTCGCATTGATTCTGGCAGGTGGTGGGAAATGGTCGGTGGACCAGGGGATTGCAAAGGGCTTAGAATCGGATTGAAGATGCCGGATAAAGCTGTGGTTAGCGCACTGTAACTGCGAGTGAGTCATGAAAGCACCCCTCATATTTTCCGGCCCCCTGATCCACAATCAGAAAGTCATGCACTCCAATGTAGCGCCAAGGATTGCAAATCCAGAGCGATATTCTAAGGGCTTTGACCTAGAGAGTTTTTAAGGGGATGTGACAGAAGAGTGGTGTTGAGTGTTTCGATGCAAAGGTTGGCGGGTCGGGTGGGTGAGTGACGGGAGTCGAACCCGCGGCCTCCTGAGCCACAGTCAGGCGCTCTAACCAACTGAGCTACACCCACCATCCGTGTTGTGCGAGAAGTTGTCCATCATACCAAACGGGTTTCGGGAGGACAATGTTCCTTCGCTTTGTGCTTGCAAGGCCGCTATTAGAGGCGTCAATAGCTCTTCGCAACGCGGTTTGACTTTCACAAACCAAGCCGCTAGAGTCCGCTCAATTGTACACGGATTGGCCATGTCTACGCTCGATATCACCGCACTCAACCAGTATTCTAACGAAGAGTTAGAGACTCGTGTGGACCACGGTCGGCTTCCGCGACATGTGGCCGTGATCATGGATGGGAACGGGCGTTGGGCAAAATCGCGATATATGCCGCGAATTGCAGGCCACTACGAAGGGATGAAATCGGTTCGAGAGATAGTCACGGCTTGTCGAGAAATCGGTATTCAGGCGCTGACGCTCTATGCGTTTTCGCAAGAGAACTGGAAACGGCCTCCTGAGGAAATTGGGCTGCTAATGAAAATCATGGAGGGGTATCTCAAGAGCGAGCTTGATCTGCTCCTGGAGCAGGAGATTCGATTCATGACCATTGGTCGGCCGGAACTTCTTCCAAAGCCGGTTTTGCGGTGGATCGATAAGGTAGAGACGGCAACGCGCGACTGCGACAAAATGATTTTGACGGTTGCGTTGAGCTACGGCGGTCGGGGAGAAATTGTCGATGCGATGCGGGCGATCCTTGAAGACTATCGGCAAGGCAATGTCGACTTGCATGACATCGATGAGTCTTTGATTGAACAACATTTATATACGGCGGCACTTCCTGAGCTTGATCTTCTCATCAGAACGAGTGGGGAAGCGCGGATCAGCAATTTCTTGTTATGGCAAGTGGCCTACGCGGAATTGCATTTGACGAAGACGTTGTGGCCAGACTTTCGCCGTCGAGAACTCTTACTCGCGTTGTTGGATTACCAGACTCGTGAACGGCGATTCGGGAGGACCTCGCAGCCGGACTTTCCCCAAACCATTGGAAAGCCGTCATGACGTCACCACGATGGCTGCGTTGAGGTATTCCAGGCAGGGAGTGCATGCATAGCAGGCGTGTCTACACCGCCCTGGCGTTTCTCCCGTTGTTTTTCGTTCTCGTCCAGTATCTTCACCCTGTTGCCTTTCTCGCCTTCGTGCTGGTGGGCATTCTTCTTGCGCAGTACGAATACTATCGTTTTCATGCGCACAGAGTGTGGTTTGTGCCATCGGCGATTGTGGGCTCGTTGGTCAGTGTCGGGCTTGGGATTAGTTTTTATTATGGGTATCAGGTTCCGCTTCACGTGGGGATGGCAACGATTGTCGCGGTTGTCGGCATTGGGTACTTGATGACACACATTGGCAGTCGTACCGGAAGCCTCACTGACTCATTCATCATTCTCTTTGGGACCGCCTACATCGGGTGGATGCTCGGTCATCTCGTGCTTCTGCGCGGGCTCGAAGGTGGGATCGCCTTGATCTTTTTTGTATTTCTGGTGACGTGGGCATCCGATACCGCAGCCTATTACGTGGGATCTTCGTTCGGCACACACAAGCTCGCGCCTCGAATCAGCCCTGGAAAAACCATTGAAGGAGCCGTTGGGGGGCTTGCGAGTTCAGTCATGATGGCGGTCGTCGCAAAGTTTGGATTCGTGCCCTGGCTTGATCTCATGGATTGCCTTATCGTAGGCTTGCTGTTGGGGAGCATTGGGCAGGCTGGGGATCTGTTTGAATCCCAGTTGAAACGTCATGCAGGGGTGAAAGATTCGGGAACGATCTTGCCTGGGCACGGAGGCTTGCTGGATCGAGTGGATAGTCTTATTTTTACCAGTCCGGCGTTCTATTACTATGTCATGTTGACGAAACCAAGAACCCTATTTTTCTCATGAAACACATCGTCATTCTAGGATCGACGGGGTCAATTGGCGTTTCAGCGCTTGAGGTGCTGGCAGGGTATTCCGATCGGTTTAAGGTTTGTGCGTTGACTGCGGCGACGAAGGACGAACCGTTCGCGGAGCAGATTGCGGCGTTTCGCCCGAACGTGGCTGCGATGTCAGACGAAAATGCGGCCAGTCGCCTAAAAAACCGCCCGCAAGTTGGGGACACCACGATCTACTCCGGTGTCGAGGGGCTGGTTCAGGCCGCCACGCTTGATCAGGCTGATTTGGTTATCTCTGCCATCGTGGGGGCTGCTGGTTTAGTGCCGACATTGGCCGCTATACAGGCCGGGAAAAATGTCGCGTTGGCGAACAAGGAGCCGATGGTGATGGCGGGACAGCTTATGCAGCAGGAAGCCCGCGCGCATGGTGTGACGATTTTCCCGGTGGACAGCGAGCACAGTGCGTTGTTTCAATCGATGCAGGGTCACCGCAAGGAAGATATTCGGCGAATCATTCTGACCTGCTCAGGGGGACCCTTTCGAACCTGCACGCGTGAAGACATGCGGCACAAGACGAAAGCCGAAGCATTAAATCATCCGAATTGGGAGATGGGTTCGAAAATCACCATCGATTCGGCAACGCTCATGAACAAAGGGTTGGAAGTGATTGAAGCCCATTGGTTGTTTGACATCCCAGCGTCAAACATTGAGGTCATCATTCACCCTCAAAGCATCATTCACTCCATGGTAGAGTATAATGATGGCTCGATCATTGCGCAGATGGGAATCCCAGATATGAAAATTCCTATCGCCTATGCGCTGAGTTATCCGGAGCACATACCGCTCGACCTCCCGCGATGTGATCTATTGAAGGAAGGACCGTTGAGTTTCGAAGCGCCGGATACGGAGCGGTTCCCTTGTTTGGCCTTGGCCTACCGCGCGCTTCAGGCTGGCGGGACAATGCCGGCTGTCCTCAATGCGGCGAATGAAGTCGCGGTGCAGGGATTTTTGGATGACACAATCAGTTTTCTCGATATTGAAGGCGTGATCGAAGGGACCATGGATGCCCATTTGAAGACGAATCTGGATACGCTTGAAGATGCGCTCTCAGCAGATCGTTGGGCGCGTGATCACGCGGGGAATATGGTGAATGATGGCGCCGCCGCTGAGGTGACGATGAGGAGAGCAGGGCATGCTTGAGGGGATTGTTGCCTTCATTCTGGTTCTGGGCGTCCTGATTTTCTTCCATGAGCTTGGACATTTTCTCGTTGCGCGTTGGGCAGGCGTCGGAGTGCTGAAGTTCTCTCTTGGGTTTGGCCCGAAGTTATGGAGTTGGAAAGGCGAAGAAACCGAATATATGGTGTGTGCGGTTCCGCTCGGCGGCTACGTCAAGATGCTGGGTGAGGAAGATGGAGAAGAAGTGGCAGAAGAGGATAAGGCACGATCCTTCGAGAAACAATCACTCTCTCGACGAACCGCTATTGTGGCTGCCGGCCCGATCGCTAACTTTCTGCTTGCCTATGTCATCTTTACAGGTGTGCTGGCCATGGGGCTTCCGCTGTACGTTCCACAATTTGAGTCTCTGATGCCCACGGTGGATTCTGTCGTTGAGGATTCTCCTGCGGAGCGAGGCGGCCTTCAACCGGCTGACAAGATTATTGCGATCGACGGGGCGCGAATCGACACTTGGCATGAAATGACGGAAATTGTTGTCGAAAGCCCTGAACGCGAACTTGCCGTCGATGTTGAACGTGCGGGAGGGGTGGTGAGCTTGCTTGTCACACCTCGGAGTGTTGAGGCGGAGTCGCAGGATGGAGAACCGATCATTATCGGTCAGATTGGAATCACCAAAGATCCTGGGGATGTCGCGATTCAGAGTGCGTCACCTGTCCATGCCATCGTTGACGGAGCAGTTGCAACATGGCGATGGGCTGAACTCATGGTGATCGGAATCGTCAAGATCGTGCAGGGTGAGTTGTCCTCCAAGAATATCGGAGGCCCGATTCTCATCGCCGATATGTCCGCACAGGCGGCGTCACAAGGCATTCTCAACATCACACTATTTATCGCCCTCATTAGTATTAATCTGGGTATCGTCAATCTGCTTCCGGTGCCGGTGCTCGATGGTGGGCATCTGATGTTTTTCGCCATTGAAGGCATCAGAGGGCGACCGGTGGAGGAGCGCGGACGTGAGATCGCACATCAGATCGGCCTGTTCCTTCTGCTTTCTTTGATGACCTTTGCCTTTTATAATGACATCATGCGCTACCTCTAAGAAAGGTTCTTTGTCCCCATGGCATCTGCACACACTCATCAGCACCAGAACAAATCTGCCTATGTCGAGCATCCTCAGGAACACCTCGCGCTTTCACATAAGATTTTGGAGGAACACGGCGTCTTCCGGTACCGCAATCAGGACGACTTTCTGGAGCTGCTCAATGTCATGCAGGGGCACCGGCTCACTATGCAGGTCGTGATTGGACTGCTTGAAGATCATACGCCGAGCGAGGTCCTGGAACGCGTGCGTCCACGCGAAGACGAGGATGCTCCCGCATCGATTTTGCAGACCAGTATTGAGATGTTATATGGCGACAATGCCTCATCCGTTCGTCCGTTCTACCTCTGCCTGGTTCCTTTTGGATCGTCGGTTAATCGTGCGGCTCTGAAACCTTATGTTGATGCCATTGCGACACTCCCCGTGATGAAAGGGGTGGACGCAAGCAAGTGGGAAGATCATCTGGCTACGGCGGAACATGCCGGAGTCGTGACTCCTGTCTCTGAAGGTGCGCCGCTGCTGAGTCTGCAACGGGCGTTTGCATTTCTCCTTGAGCGGCAATGGCAGGTAGATGTGAGTGATGAAGATAAGCAGGAGATCAAGAAAGCGCACATGGAGCATTTCCGTCATTTGATGTCGACGTACCAGCCGTTGATGGAATCCGAGGATGAGAAAGAGCAGCAATTTGGCCTCATGGTCTGTCAGCAGGAGATGGAAAATGTTCATGCGGCGGTGAAAATGGCATTGGAGTTGCAAGAAGATATTCTTCCGTTTGCGAAGTATCTGATGGTGTTTTTCGACGATGTTGGGGAACAGGAAATGGCCCTCCAGGTGGTTGAGGATATGCTCAAAAAACTTGAGCAATATGACGAAGAGGCGCTCAACGGTCATGCCGCGGTCGGATACATGGCGGTGATGCACGCGGTTGCCGATCGCTATGCAAATACACCACAGATGCCGCGTTCGCGGGAGTTGTATCAGCGGATCCTCAAACATTATGACTGCCTTACCGGCATGACACCGCAAGGAAAAATGCGTGGCCGTGCGACGGTCTACGATGACTTAGGCCGGTTGGGCTTGTACGAGCAAGAATGGAAAGAGGCAGAAGAACATTTCAAGAAAGCGTTAGAACTGAAACGTGAGTGTGTTGATCGTGAAGGGGAGCTGAGTACCCTCGTGAATTTGGGGCGTATGGCACACCATGTGAAAGAATGGAAAGATGCGAACGTGTACTACAAGCAGGCGCTAGATATCGCTGTTGAATTCAAGCTGGATGACAGGCAGGGCTGCATTCATCAAGAGTGGGGTGAGGTTGCCTTTGATGAAGAAGATTGGAAGGGTGCTGATGCACACTTTAAGTCAGCTATTGACGCGAACGTGAAGGTGGAAGATCGGCAGGGACAAGCGGCGGCGTGGCATCATTTTGGAAAGGTGGCGCAAGTGCAGAGCGATCTCGTTCAAGCTGTGAGCCGGTATCAGGAAGCGCTGAAATTGTTCACCGAGGAAGAAGACGACCACGCCAAAGCCGCGACAGCTCATCAGCTCGGTGTGGTGGCGATGGAGCAAGAGGAATACAATGAGTCACGCAAGTGGTTTTTGTCCGCGTTGGAAAGTTTCAAAGGGCTTGAGGATGGCGACAGTGTGCAGCTTACACTGTCCAACATCGCCCGCTTGGTAAGCCTCTCCGGAGACCACGACGTACTAGCCGAAGCCGGAACCATGCTCGGGGTTAGTGAACAAGATCTCATCAAGTGGCTACAGTCCCAGTAATTTACGCGTAAATCTCTCCAGCCTCCCCCCCCTCGTTCAAAAAATGGGGGATAATACCCCAATGAAAATTACCGCTCTCGATCTCTATAACTTCACCAAGTGTCTGCACCGGGTGTATCTGGATTCCAATGGCAATCCTGAGGAGAAGGGCGAAGTCAGCCCGTTTGTAAAGCTTCTGTGGGAACTTGGCCTGCAAACCGAAGAGAAATATCTTAAGACGCTTGGCGATATCCAGTATTCTGATCTTCAGGATTTTTCTATCGACGAAGGGGCCGCTGAAACCCTCCGACTCATGTACGAAGGCGTGCCGCTTATCTACCAGGGTGTCTTGAAAGACGCTATCTATGTCGGACGGCCTGATTTGTTGATGAAGCGGTTTGATCGGCCGTCGCGGTTTGGGGATTACTGTTATGAACCTATTGATATCAAGGCAGGGATGGGGTGGGAAGAACGTGGAAACTCGAAACGGTTTAAAGACCACTATGCCTTTCAGATGTTGTTTTATTCGATGTTGCTGGAGCGACTTCAGGGCACGGCTCTTGAGACCGGTCGAATTATCAACGTTGAGGGGGAGATCGAAGAGTTTGTAGTAGCCGATTTTCGGGCCGCATTTGAGGCTGGATTAGAGGAAGTAAAACAGCTTGTCAGCGGATCGCAGACGTCAGAACCGGTTTTGGGGAGTCATTGCAGTCTGTGTGGGTGGCATAATCGTTGTGAGCGTTGGGTGAACAAGCAATCCGATCCTTCCGGGCTCTTCTATGTGGGGAAGGTCAAATTTCAAATGAAGGAGGCGGGGCTGCGGACGATTTCTGATATTGCGGCCATGGACATCAAGGAATATACCCTTCCGCCAAGGAAAATTCGTGGGCTTGGCGAAGCATCGCTCCATAGAATGAAAACCCGTGCGCAGGTGATGCTTGATGGCGCGCCTCTCATCCGCACCGGATATACCCTGCCATCCGGCAAGCGTGAAATCTATTTCGATATCGAGGATGATCCCACTCGAAACCTGACCTATCTCTTTGGAGTATTAATCAAGGATCGTGGCGTGGAATCCCCTTTTCAGTACTTTGTGGCGCGCCATCCTGATGAAGAGGAGCGAACAGTCAGAGACTTCTGGACATTTCTCGCTGAGGCTGGGGAGGCAGTGTATTACGTGTACTCCCACAAAGAACGGACGACGTTACGCCAGCTCATGGACCGCTATCAGCTTGACGAAAATGTGTTCGATCACTATGTCGCCTCCGAGTACGATCTATATTCAAAACTGGTCGTCCCATATTCCGATTGGCCAACACATTCGTATGGGATAAAGAATATTGCCAAAATGCTTGGATTTCAGTGGAGGGATACCGATCCATCGGGCGTAAATTCTATCTCTTGGTACAACGAGCATCTCCAGCATCCTGAGGATGAGAGTTCGCTTCAACGCATCATTGCCTATAACGAAGACGACTGTCGCGCCATGGTGGCGGTGAAAGACTTCTTCGAGCGACGCGCGGCGCGCGCGTAATGTGTTTGTTTGCTTTCCGGGCAGTGATGACCGTGAAAAGTGAATTCATTCAATACGTGCTTGAATTACTCCAACCGCTGGGCGGAGTGACGGCTAAAGCGATGTTCGGAGGCTGCGGTGTCTATCGCCGCGGGGTGATGGTGGCGTTGATTGCCAATGAAACGCTGTATCTGAAAGCAGACGACATCAACCGGCCTGATTTCGAGGCGCAGAAACTCGAACCATTCAGATATCAGAAAAAAGACAAGGTGTTTGCCATGTCCTATTACCAAGCCCCTCCTGAGGCCATGGAAGAATCGGAGTTACTGTGCGAGTGGGTCGAAGGGGCCTATGCGGCTGCGGCCAGAGGAGATAGGAAAAAGATAACGAAGCCCCGCGCAAAGAAAAAGAAAGCTAATATTCAGCGATGATTTCCTGCCTTCGAAAACAGTCCATCGACAAAAGACCTGACCCCTTCCACAAAATTCAGGACCGTAGCAGGAAAGCTATTTTGCCGTGGCACACAGCTTTTTCAATGTTGTAAAACCATAATTGTGTGGCGCTTTTGTTTCTGCAGCATTTTTTCCATTCAATGCACCATTCACAATATATTCTTTACCTAAAAATGTTTGGAAGAACGTTACAACTTTATCAATTGTCGGTGTTTCCAGGCCGCATAATTCATTGACACCTTTCATCATACAACTGCCTCCTGGAATGTCTTCTGTAAAATAACGGCTCGTAAAATCAGGTACAAATGTTCCGTCGTTTTGTTGTAGAAATGGACAGCGTATGCCTTTATAAGCGGCATTTGTAGCAAAACATGAACGAAACGAACTCATATCGGCGATCGTATTGTGATACGTTTTTTTAATACGCTCAGGTTGTGGCGGGCACTCATGAGACAAACCATCCAGGTCACATTGTTCTTCTATCATGCGAATGGCATTCTGTAATTCATCATCACATTGTTCAATTAAATTGGCGCTGAAATCATCCATATCTTCATAGAACAACGGATTTCCATGTAACGTGTTGCCTTCTTTATATTTATGAAGCAAGCCATACAAACGCTGTGGATGAATAATACTATTGGCATTATATAATGTTAATGATAAGAAATATTTCATCTTTGTAATCGATGTCGCGTTCCACATCGCTGTCACGCATTCACCAACTTCATCTGTTCGATCTCGTGGATAACATGCAATTTTATATTCATTTTTCTTTCCTATTACATTTACGCGCCTGCCAAATTCTATGACTCGGCAGTTGTATGGCAGCGGTTGAACGACTGCCAAACAAATCTGATCAAACGTTGATCCCAATGCTTTACGTGCAATCCATTCAACGACACCACCGGGTGTGGCCATGATAATGGCACCAGGACGAAGATAATCTTTCATTGCAGTTAATACCGGTTCCAAGGAAAAGTCAGGTAATGGTAAAACAATGATATCGGCACCTGGAATGATATCAGCCGGATGTTTAGAAACATTACGTGGATGGCCGATGATTTGAGATCCATCAGGATTATCGATAATTAAGTCGATGCCAGTTCTTGCAATGGTGGCATTCCAACGTTCAGCTTCATTTTGAAATGGAACAAAAACGTCCACTGTAAATCCGTTGGAAGAGAATTCACCAACACAAGCATGCGATGCATTACCGGAACCACAAACTACAATAGTTCTGGAATCTATTGAGACAGTACTTGAGTCACTTGTATTTGTGTTCATATGGTAGCCTTGATCGCCGGCATATCTGAAAGCCGACTAAGCATCGGGCGAAGAAAAAGAAAGCTCATAGTCCTCGATAATCTCCTGCCTTCGGAAGCAGTCCATGGTGTGGTCGTTGACCATCCCCGTGGCTTGCATGTGGGCGTAGCAGATGGTTGAGCCTGCGAATGTAAATCCCCGTTGGCGCATGTCCTTGCTCAGGGCATCGGATTCAGGGGTGGTCACGGGATAGTCCTGCATGTTTCTAAGCCGATTTACGATCGGTGTTCCGTTCACGAATTGCCAGATATAGGCATCGAAACTTCCGAATTCTTTTTGCACCTCTAGGAATTTTCTCGCGTTGCTAATGGCGGCGAGTACCTTGAGGCGGTTGCGGATAATTCCGGGATTGCTGAGGAGTTTTGTGACCCGTCGTTCGGTGTACCTGGCCACTTTCTTGGGATCAAACCGATCGAATGCTTTACGGTAGTTTTCCCTTTTATGGAGCACGGTATACCAACTGAGTCCTGCTTGTGCTGATTCCAGGGTGAGGAATTCGAATAGCAGGCGGTCATAGTGGACGGGGACGCCCCATTCTTTGTCGTGATATGCAATGTAATCGGGTTTTTTTAGGTCGACCCACGGGCAGCGTGTAAGATTCATGTCCGGTGTACTCATGTGACGCTTATTTGCGGCGCATGCCTTTTACGAACACCTTGCCTTGAATGATTTTGTGAGCGGGGCGGTTTTCGATCATCTTGAATCGCGCAAAATCGCCTTGGCATTGTGGACATTTTAGATCTCCTGCGGTCCGATCCTCTACGATACGTTCCACGAAGCATTTTACTAACCCGCCATCACCGCCCTTATGATATTTGTAGAGGATGATTCGACACTTGGCGCAATAGATCGAGATCGTGCGAAAGTTCGGCTTCACGAAATCTCATGTTGTTGTGATCATTGGCCGAATCGCCGTAAGTTGGGTGTCGATAGGCGATTCCCCGTCGATGGCCACCTGCGCATGTTCGCGTGTTGGAAGGATGATGTTCTGATAGCTCTCGCGAATGAATCTGTCGTATCGAGCGACGATTTCCTGTTTACTCGTCCCCCTCGTGCGGGTATCCCGTGCAATTCGTCTGGTGAGCATCACATCCGGAGACGCATCGACGAATATCCGACCGTCTGACATGCCATTCAGGCTTGCGTAATGTAACGCGAACAAGCCTTCAAGAATGAGGATATCCGGTTGTGGTCCTGGAAATGGACCGAAGGTTCGTTTGCGCGTGATGAAATCGTATTGCGGGAGAAACTGGATCGTTCCGGTATAAAATTCTTCGACGTCGCGAAGCAGCATCCCGATATCAATGGCACCGGGCACATCGAGATTTGTCTCGGACGCCTCTTGAGGGCTGAAGTGTGCCGTGTCGTCATAGTAATGATCGAGCGGCAAGACAAAAACATACTGTTCGGGGACGAGCGAATGTAATTGATTGGCAAGGGTCGACTTTCCCGAACAGCTTCCTCCACCGATGGTAAAGAGTTTCAAGACTCTTCGTCTTTGAGGACGATGTTTCTGACCGGGCCAAATGTCGACAGTGGCTTGTCAAATGCCTGGGCCTTTCCAACAGCCATGATGGTGAGGTTGTCTGGGTGGTAATGCGTCTGCGCCGCCTTGAGGAGGTCATCAGCAGTCAGCTTTACGACGTTGTCGCGGTAGCGTTCGAGAAAATCAGAGGGAAGTCCATAGTATTCCAGCGACATTAAGCGACTAACAATGGCATCAGAACTTGAAAATGAAAAGACGAAGGAATTCAAAAACGCGTCCTTTGCCCGCTTCAGTTCTTCCGGGGTTACTGGCGCTTCGCGCATGCGTTTAAAATGGCCAATGATGCTTGCGATGGCTTGATGGGTGGTTTCGCTTTTGGTTTGGGCATAGAGGAGGATACTGCCAAGATCGAGTTTGCCGGCGCGTAGGCTGCTTCCGACAGAGTAGGCGAGTCCCTGGCGTGTGCGGACGTCTTGAAATAACCGACTGCTAAATCCTCCCGCTCCCAAAATATCATCAAGCAAGGACAGCGCAAAGAAATCCGGATGATCTTGTTTAATCGAAATGTGGCCAATACGAAGATGTGTTTGGGTCACGTCTTTCTCAACGTAATTGACTGAGCCTTTGCTGTCTGCATCTACCGGGGGAACGGAAGGGAAGTCGACGTTGGATTGTGGCCATGTGCCGAACGCAGTGCGTAGCGTGGAAAGCATCTCTTCACGATCAAAGTCGCCGGTCACACCGAGCATCATGCTGTTCGGGTGGAAATACTTCTTGTGGAATGCTTGCAGGTCTTGTCGCGTAATGCTCGATATCCCCTTTGCGGTGCTGATGCGACCGTATGGGTGATTTTTGCCATAGAGGACCTGGTAGAACTCCCGACTCGCAATTCCCGAGGGGTGGTCGTTGCGACGGCGTATGCCTTCGAGCGCACGTTTCTTCGCTAGGTCGAGCTTGTCTTGCGCAAACCTCGGGGTACGCAACACGTCAACAAAAATCTCTAGCGCGAAGTCAAAGTCCTTTTTCAACACATCAAGTGACGCGCCGCCGGAGTTGGATCCAATATGGACGCCGATACTGGCGGAGATAAATTCAAGCGCGTCGTCGATCTCATCGCCACTACGGTTTCCCGCCCCTCCCGTTCGCATCAGCGATCCGGTCATCCCTGCGAGTCCAACCTTATCGTCGGGCTCATAGATGTCTCCGGTTTTTACCGTCGCGCTCATGCTGATGAGCGGTAACTCATGATCGGGAAGAAGATACACAATTATGCCGTTCTCGAGCGTGACGCGTTCCGGCGTTGGAGGATTAAATTCTACCGGGGCAAATTCCATGTCGCGCGGATCGAGGGAAAGCAGCGTATTGAGGTCTATGCCAGTCGCTTTATCTTTGGCGAAGGCCGTATTGGTCAAGCAAAGAGCGATAAAGAAAACCAAAAGGACGTTCCGAAACATGCTCATGGCGTCGTTCCTCCCTTGGCTTCCTTGATCAACGTTGCCACCACTCGATTCTTCTTCACCAGATACTCGTTTGCCACCCGTTGTATGTCTTCTTGGGTAATCTTGGCCATGCGGTCACGTATCTCGACGAGATAATTCCAATCGCCGGCGATGGCCTCGAAATAGGTGAGCTGCGACGCGAGCCCACTGTTGGATTGCAAGGAGCGCACCAGATACGCGTCGAGATTGTTGATTACCTTTTCTAACTCACGGGGCGTAATTGGCTCCGTTTTTAGCATGTCGAGTTCCTCATATACCGCCGCTTCGAGTTCGGCCGTTGTGTGCGGGGCTCGCGGGACCGCGCTGATCACGAGTAGATTCGAGAATCGATTGCCTGGGAAGCCTGTAAACGATCCCACACGCACGGCGATTTGTTTCTTCTGCACGATCTGTTTGTGCAATCGCGATGTGCGTCCTGACGACAAGATTGAATCAATCACGTCGAACACGTCGTCATCAGGATGTCCCACTCCAGGTTTATGAAACCCCATCATCACAAACGGTTCGGCGTCGTAGCCAACGTTGACCCGGCGTTCACCGTTTTGTGGGAGTTCCTCCGTCACCACCGGAGGTGGTGGTGATTGGCTGGGTATGGGACCGAAGGTCGCCTCAATCAGCGCGATGATGTCCGGTGGGTGAATATCTCCTACAATCGCGAGGACGGCATTGTTCGGGCCGTAATGTTTTTTAAAAAACGCTTTCGTTTCGGTCACGGTGAGGTTTGCGATATCGGTCGGCCAGCCAATCACCGGGTTGCGATACGGATGGGCCCAAAATGCCGTCGATGCGAATGCTTCAAACATCCGACCCGAGGGACTATTGTCTGTGCGCAATCGGCGTTCTTCAAGGACAACCCGCTTTTCCTTGTAGAATTCGCGTAGGACGGTATTGCGCATTCGATCCGACTCAACCGCAGCCCACAAGGGCAGTCGGTTTGCCGGCAGGCTGACGATGTATCGAGTGAGTTCGCTGGAGGTGCTGGCATTCAGTCCGACGGCACCGTGTGAATCGTATAACAGTCCGAATTCGTTCTGAACCGCAAGGGCGTTCGCTTGGGTTTCAAGTTCCGCAAATCGCTCTTGCATGCGTTTGAGTTTCTCGCTGTCGGGAGTTGCTGCTTTACGTTCCATGAGGATGGCAATATCAAGCTCGTCGAGTTCATCCAGTAACACCCGTTCGGCCTCGTAATCCGATGTTCCCAGCGTCTTGGTTCCTTTAAAGGCCATATGTTCGTACAGATGGGCGACGCCGGTGATTCCAACATGTTCGTTGACGCTGCCGACCTTAAAGGTGAGGTTGATAGACACGATGGGGGCTTGATGGCGTTCGACCATCAACAACGTCAGCCCATTGTCGAGGTGATGTTCGACCACTCGATCGGCCAAGCTGCCGGATTGCGCGAAGGCGTTGGAGCTCCAGAGCCCGATCAAGAGGATAAGAGTTATGGCGTTCATCATTGCACGACGGTGCGTCATGGATTCTACATGCATGACCTCTCCTTGAATTAGTGAAATAGTTCCTTGAGGTCTTCAGGGCGCTCACAAAAAAAGTCAGGTCTGGATTCTTCCAACTGTTTGCGCACGCCCATGCCATAGCCTACCGCGCACGACTTGATGCCTGCGGCTTGAGCGGCTTGGATGTCGAGAACGCTATCGCCAATCATGACCGCTTTCGACCGATCGACCTTGAATCCCTCTACTGCCTTCAGTATCATGGCCGGGTGTGGTTTCAACTCCTGTGTCCCTTCGATTCCGATCACCATTTCAAACTGATCGACGACGCGTAACCCCTCGAGAATCGCCATGGTATAGGCAGTCTGCTTGTTGGTGACAATGGCCTTTGATTTGTCGGAATAATGCGCAAGAACGTCATCAATGCCAGGATGGAAGCGGGTAGTATCGAGCAAATGGTCCAAATAGTGCTGACGGAAAATCCTCAGCGCTTCATCACAGCGTGAACGGTTTTCGACACCGACCGATTGTTTGAGGAGTTGCCGTACGCCCTCGCCCACGTATCCGTATATGACGTGCTCTTTGAGGGGTTCCACGCCCATGTCGGTGAGGGTCAGATTCACCGCGGTGGCAATATCTTTTTTCGAGTCAATCAGGGTGCCGTCAAGGTCGAAAATGATGAGGTCAACAGGAATCATAGTGTTGTTCTAATATGTCCTCAAGAGGGTGTCAGAAACCAGCGGACAGTGTAAGGAACTAGCTCACACCTTGTAAAGGCTGCTTTTTTCAGCCCAACTCATCAAATGCCGTGACAAAATTAGCCCTTCTCCGTAAAGCCGAAACCGTTCTTGAGTGGGATGTACTTCTGGATCTTCTTGCCAAACACGCAAGTTCACCCATGGGTGCAGATTTGTGTCGATCCCTCCGGCTGGCAGATCACATCGCCGACGCGAAGCAGTTGTTGGGGGAAACAGGTGAGATGTTGACGTTACAAGACCGCAAGGAAGGGTTTTCTTTGATGCCCTTTCCCGATCTTCACCCCATGCTGAATCGCCTTGAAAAAGGCGGAACCTTGGAGACGGGTGAATTCCATCAAATCTCGGTACTGCTCGGGCAGGTGGTTGAAGTCAAGGCCAAGTTGGTTGTCGCACGTGCGTCGATCCCGCTGCTGTATTCAAGAGCAGATGTCCTCAGCAACCATGCACAGCTCAAAAAGGCCATCGATCACTGCATTGATGAAGAAGGACATATTCGCCCGACCGCAACGCCAGAATTGAGCAAACTCATGGATGCCATTCGTAGCAGTAAAGAGCGGATTCGAAAGCGAATAGATGCGATGCTCAATAAGCCAAAGCTCGCGGAATTGCTTCAGGAACAGTATTTCGACCTTCGTGCCAATCGGTATGTGTTGCCGGTCCGTGCAGAGTGTCGGTCGCAGGTACCTGGCATCGTCCATGACGTGTCGGCGAGCGGTGCGACGGTGTTTATCGAGCCACGCGAATTGGTTGAGCGAAATAATCAGATGAAGGTCGCAGAGATTGAAGTAGAGCGCGAAATCAGGAAAATCCTCAATGAACTCGCACAACGGCTTGTGCCGCATACGGGAAGCATTGCAGACGATCTCGTGTGTTTAGCCCAACTTGATTGTATTGCCGCGAAGGCGACATTCAGTCGTCTTCTTGATGCGAAACCTGTCGGCCTCAACACCGAGGGGCGGATCCAACTTGACCGTGCACGCCATCCACTGTTGGTGTTTGCGCGCTTACGTGCACAGGCAGCCGAGGGCGGGGTGATTCCGAACGATCTCTATCTTGACGGGAGTGTCCGCGGTCTCGTGATTTCCGGACCCAACGCAGGCGGGAAGACCGTCACCTTAAAACTGCTGGGGTTGTTCGCATTGATGGTGCGTGCGGGTTTGCTCCTTCCATGTGATCCTGGGTCCGAAATGGGGTTATTCCCAGAGGTATATGCAGATATAGGTGATGCACAGGATCTCAGCCGTGATCTCTCGAGCTTTTCAGCTCACATCACACAGATGATCGGGCTGCTTCGGCACGCAGCGCCCGGCGCACTCGTCTTACTGGATGAGCCTGTCACCTCGACCGATCCAACGGAAGGGGCCGCTCTCGCTGAGGCGTTGTTGCTGCGTCTTACCGAGCAGAAGATGAAAGTCGTTGTCACCACGCACTATCCGAGGCTCAAGGTGCTCGCACAATCACGACCAGGGTTTCTCAATGCCAGTGCGGAATTTGATGTGTCGACCCTTTCTCCGACTTACCGCGTCCTGTTTGGGATGCCAGGTGGGAGCTCGGCGATTGATATCGCCGGGCGACTAGGTATGGATGAGACGTTATTAGAAGATGCCTTGGATAGAGCAAAACAGGGCACGACAAGCGAAGACGAACAGAAGATGACGCGGATTGTGGATGAACTCCAGCAACGACAGCGCCGTCTAGAAGAGGAACTGAGGCGTGCGCAGGTAGCGCGAGAAGAGAGTGAGCGTTCGGCAGACGCGCAACGGGAAACGACAGAACAGATCCAACAGGCTGAACGCGAGTTGAAAAAAGACGCGCGTAGAAAAGTCGTCGAAGAATTCGCGATGGCAAAGCGGAGGATACATCAGCTTCTTGAGGAAACGAAAAAAGAAAAGTCTTCAGCAGTAATTAAAACAGCGAAGCAACAGCTTGCCGCAATCGAGCGTGAGACTACAGAGCGCCTTTCGGACCTGGATTCCCGTGTTCCACTCGATCAACTTCAGGCCGGCGACCACGTGGACATCACACCGCTTGGCGTGGTGGGAATACTATGTGAACCTCCGCAGTCGAATCGTCGGGTGCGCGTTCGAATCGGGGAACGTGAACTCTCGGTCGACGTCGATCAACTTGGCGGACGAGTGAAAGAGGCCTCTATTGAACGAGCCACGGATCCTTCTACGATGCCACGCAACACCTCTTCGCGTGTCGCGATGGACCTTGGGGAAGAAGTTCTCGATGTGCGAGGGAAGTATGCAGATGATG
>JYMV01044609.1_pt1 | contig 26151 bp, 20 predicted proteins | sample 338911 | NCBI WGS metagenome assembly JYMV01 (sample SAMN03354496, study PRJNA234377) | hydrothermal vent metagenome | biome: Deep sea; feature: Hydrothermal plumes at the Eastern Lau Spreading Center, Western Pacific Ocean; material: Seawater | place: Tonga | collected 2009 | depth 2000 m m
TCTTGCTTTTTTCAGTTGGTACTTCTTCTAGGGTCTCCTCTTCTTTGGAACCTGCTACTGCTTCAATTGTTTCTTCCGCTGGTTCCTCAGTCAGTTTCTTCTGTTTTGCTTTTGCTTTTTTACCCAGTTTAATCTTTGCCTTTTTTCGTTTTTCAACTTCCGTTCGATCCAAAGCCCATTTCTGCATTTCTTTTTCGATGGAAGCTTCATCCAATCCTTGTTTCATAAGATGCCACTTATGGGCAATACCTTCCCTTTTAAATAAATGATGAACAATATCTGTAATCTGAGCACCTTCGTTGAGCCAATATAATACCCTGTCTCCTTTGAGAGAATAATCCTGTTCCGATTTCTCAGCGACAGGGTTATACCAACCTAACTCTTCGATGGATGCTCCATCCCTTTTCTTCCGGGAATCCATTACAACAACTCGGTAAAATGGTTTATTCCGCCTTCCAATCCGTTTTAATCTAATTTTTGTAGACAATTATTTTTTTCCTTTATTTTTATTATAAATTACTCTATTATCAACTCAAACCGGACAAATTTTTCATATCACCTTTTAAACTCGGGATATTCAATTGCCCCTTCTTTTTCATTATTCTTTGCATCAGGGAGAACTGTTTAAGCAAATGATTGACTTCCTGAACTGATCGCCCTGATCCTTTAGCTATTCGTTGTCGTCGGTTCCCATTAATAATATGAGGAATTTCCCGTTCCTTTTGTGTCATGGACTTGATGATGGCCTCAGTCCAAACCAATTGACGGTTATCAAAATTTAATTTCTTTATCATATTACGATTTTCACTTGGCAACATTCCTAATAATTGATCCAAAGGTCCCATTTTACGCAATTGTTTTATCTGAGTCAGAAAATCTTCAAGATCAAACCTTTTATCAAGTATTTTTTTCTCAATCGCTTTTGCAGAATCTAAATCCATAACAGCTTCAGCTTTTTTTACAAGAGAAATTGCATCACCAAAACCTAAAATCTGATCTGCAATCCGTTCCGGTTCAAACACATCCAAAGCATCAATCTTTTCGGATGTACTCATAAACTTTATGGGTTTCCCTGTTACTTCCGTTATGGATACAGCTGCTCCTCCTCGGGAATCCCCATCCATTTTTGTCAGGACAGTACCTGTCAAAGGGAGGGCCTCTGAAAAAGCCTGGGCTGAATTTACTGCATCTTGACCAGTCATTCCATCCACAACGAATAATATTTCCGACGGTTGAACTTCATCTGAAATTTTCTGAATTTCCACCATCATCTCTCCATCCACATGTAATCGGCCCGCAGTATCCAGAATGACTACATCCACTTTTTCGGTTTTAGCTTCTTCAACTGCCCGTTTACAGATTTTTACCGGTTCACCTGATCTTTCCGAAAAAACTTCAATATTAATTTGTTTACCTAGTTGATTTAACTGATCTATAGCTGCTGGACGATAGACATCTGCAGCTACCAGCAAAACAGATTTACCTTCGTCCTTTAATCTTTTTGCCAATTTTGCACATGCAGTCGTTTTTCCTGAACCCTGAAGGCCTGCCATGAGAACAACTGTTGTTGATGGTGTACATGCTAATGGAGATGCATTCTTACCGAGTAATTGAACTAATTCATCATGAATTATTTTAACAAATTGCTCTCCAGGTTTTATGGACTTGATTATTTTGGTTCCTTCTGCTTTGGTACGCACCCTGTCAATAAACGTGCAGGCTACCTGGAAGTTAACATCTGCTTCCAATAAAACCCGACGAACCATCCGGGATGTTTCCTGGATATTTTTATCTGTGATTTTTCCCAATCCCCGAAGATTCCGGAGAATTGAGTCAAACTGTCTTATGAGTTGATCAAACATTGATTTTCATTTCGATTAAAGCATAGAAAATTAAATGTAATTGAATTTACATCCAATTTTTTAATTTATTCTGTATTGTATACATTGTTACCCTCTTTGGCTTGGAAAAATTTCATTTTTAGTTTCAGATAATCTATATAAAGTTGTTTTAAACTACAGGGTTCCTCTTTTAATTTACGCTGAATATAATGGCTCCATTTTACGAAGAATTAAAATCCCTCCGAGAAAAACAAGGAATAGACCTTGAGGAAATCCACAACCGTACAAAGATCAATTTGGAGTCGCTTCAAGCAATTGAATCAGGGCAGTTTGATATCCTTCCCACTCCCTATATACGGTTATTTATCAAAGCATATGTGATTGAAATCGGTGGAGATACCAATGAAACCCTAAATCAATTGGAACATCACTTGAATTTAATGGGGAGGGAATCATCAGGAGAATCAAAACGGAAAAGAATCAGAAAATCATCAGGACTCTCACCTGAATCCGATCAAAAACATCTTCCCCCAAAACCTTCTCGCTCTTTGAGGTCTACTCTCATTAAAATTTTACCAATCGTGATTATCTGGTTTTTTGCCATTATTATCTTTTACAAAATCTATCAGGTTCCTGAAAACACAGACTTTAGTGAACAAAATATTGTTAATGGAACAAATTATATTTCAGAAGAAAAATTGCTTACGGATTATAAACTGGAAAAATCTGATGAAAAAGCAATTTTATCTATATCAACTGAGATAACACCGCCTTTCTCTGTCAAGATAATTCCGTCTCAGAGCGTTGAGTATTTGGTAAAAGAAGACACCCTACCTTCTCAGCAAGTCGTAAAAAAATCTGGTGAAGTGAGCACTTTTCTCATTGAAAGGAGGTTGGATATATTGCTTAATCATACTCTGGGAATAAAAGTTACTCTAAATGGAGAGCCATTGGATGATATTGCTTCCCAACCATATCCTTTCAGGATAACTCTTTTATCCGACCCACCTATATTGGGAACAAAGTACTACATCCCTATCGATTAACCTTATTCCTTAATTCCAGAACTATTTAATCAGTAATCTGACTACTCCAATTATTGTCGGAGTAGATTTTTTTATATATTACTGCCCGATTTACATTTTCTACTTACATAAGTAAATATTTATTAAAAAACTATTGACATATGTGGGGGATATGATTAGAATTGTGGGTAGCTGTGGGTAATTTTCCCTTTCTGATCATGCACAATGACAATTAGTAAAAACACATTCACAGGAGAATACTCCTATTCACTTGATGCAAAAGGACGGATAAACATTCCAGCCAAGTTCCGTCAGAGTTTATCAAAAAATAATGACAATACCTTTGTGGTCACACGAGGGTTAGATACCTGCATTTGGGTTTACCCCATCATTATCTGGCAAAAAATTGAAACCGAGTTAAAAAACTTATCTGCCCTTTCTTCTATTAATCGAAGTTTTATTCGAAATGCCGTTCGATACGCAGCAATTACCCCTTATGATAAACAAGGACGCATTCTATTAACCCCCTCTTTAATACGATACGCAGAACTTGAAAAAGAAGCAATAATTATTGGAATGGTAAATAAAATCGAAATTTGGAATCCAAAAACATTAAATGAAACAGACAAACAAAATTTAAAACTTGATCCGAGCACTTTTGAAGACCTTGCGGAAAAAATTATTCTCTAATGAATCTAAAGCAGGATTCCGAACCTCAGCATATTCCTGTTATGGTGTCGGAAGTTCTGTCTTACCTGAATATCTGTCCCGATGGCATCTATTTCGATGGAACTATCGGTCTTGGAGGGCATACCAAACATATCCTCTCCCGTTTGAACCAAAAAGGGAAACTAATAGGAATTGATCGTGACGGAGAGGCACTGGAAATATGTAGAACAAATCTTCAGAATTTTCCCTCTTCTATACTTCTCCTTCAAACTTCCTTCGAAACAATCTCAGATATCCTTAACCAACAAAAAATCCCTGCAGTGAACGGTATTTTGTTAGACTTAGGGCTTTCTTCATTTCAGCTTGATTCCAATAACCGTGGATTTTCCTTTGCAAAATCTGGTCCCCTTGATATGCGTTTCGACTCATCATATTCCAAAACGGTATCGGATCTTATACAAGATTCAAGCACAGAGGAATTAGCATTAATAATTCGAGATTTTGGAGAGGAACGGCATGCAAAGAGAATAGCAAAAACAATTAAAAAAGGGGAAACTATTCGGACTGTGGAAGATCTGGTAGAAGTAATCCGGCGAACCACTCCCCCTGCTCATCGAAATCGAACTTTTGCAAGAGTTTTCCAAGCATTTCGAATTGCTGTAAATCAAGAGTTAGATAGATTAAAAACTTTTTTAAATAATTTTATCGATTGTCTTACTGTAGGAGGACGGATCGTCATTATTAGCTACCACTCTCTTGAAGATAGACTCGTTAAGCACGCATTTAAAAACCTAAGTCTAAATAATCGCCTCTCTATTCACACAAAAAAACCGTTGACACCATCCGAACATGAATGTTTTGTAAACAGACGATCCAGGAGTGCAAAACTTCGATCCGGTGAAAGGATATCATAATGGGAAAAAGAAAAAAGAACCGGCTTTCTAAAAAACAAAGGGAAATCTTTCAGACTCTTATATTCTTCGGAATAACCATTTTCTCTATTGTCGGCTTAATCACATACCTATGGGTTTATACTGAAATAGATGGAACCTTAGTTGCAATTGAGATTCAAAATTCAACTGCAAATCAACTTACAAATGATATAAAAGAACTCACCAATGATATCGAAACGCTTTCCCGTATTGACAATATATCAATTCGTGTTCGAAATGAACTGGGGATGGTTCCTGCCCAAGCAGAGTCTATTTTCGTTTATACAAATCCTTATCAGAAAAGAAGTGATGACTAAAACCTATTTAAAATTCCGCCAAAGAATTACTGTCATTTCCTTATTGGTAATTCTTAGCTGGGCAGGTCTTTCTGCACGCTTCTTCCAAATCCAGGTTTTAAATGGCAACACATATCGCATCCAGGGGAAAAAACAAGGAGAGGCTCAAAAAACTCTCCTCGCTAATAGGGGAAATATTTTCGACAGAAAAAACACTCCTCTGACACGAAATATCATTCATTACAATTTAGCTGTCCATCCTTCAAAAATTCAGGACAAAATATCCTTAGCTGAAACCATTCATAAGTGTACAAACCGGCCGATTGAACGTTACACAAAAATGATGAATACTGGAAAAAGTTTTGTGTATCTAGAAAGAAACCTCAGTAAGGAGACTTGTAGCAATCTCATAAAAAATCCAGTTGCAGGATTGATTCTGGAACGGAAAACACGCAGAAGCTACACCCATGGGCGCATTGCTGCGCAAATCATTGGATGTACCGATGTGGATGATAAAGGTCTCACCGGAATTGAGAAAAAATTCGATCACCTTCTCAAAGGAACTTCTGGCTGGATCATTAAACAAAGGAATGGCCTTGGAGATTTGAATCCAAAAAACAGCTTTCCGACAAAACCTCCTATAGATGGTTCCAATATTCAACTTACAATTGATCTTGATTATCAATGCATCCTTCAGGAGGAATTGGCACGAAGGATGGAACAAACTGGTGCAGTTGGTGCAACTGGATTACTTATGAATCCCCATACTGGTGCTATTCTTGCAATGGCTTCGCTCCCTGATTTTGATCCTAATCATCCCGAAAATTCCAAAACAGAATACCAAAAAATCAAATCTATCACGGATCAGTTTGAACCGGGATCCACTTTCAAGATCGTCGCAGCTACTGCTGCAGTAGAATTGAAAACAGTTTTTCCTGAACAGGAATTTAATTGTGAGAATGGAAGTTATTTATACAATAACCTCTTAATTATTGACCACGAAGAATTTGGCCTGCTCAATTTTTCTCAAATTGTAGCAAACTCAAGTAATGTAGGGATCATCAAAATTTCAGAAACTCTAGGTCAAAACAATCTCCACCGGTTTGCCCGGCAATACGGTTTTGGGTCATTAACAACCATTAATCTCATGGGTGAAGTTGCCGGGACACTTCGTAAAACCCAAGACTGGAGCAGAATATCACTTGCACAAATTGCCAGAGGATACGAAGTAGGGGTAACCGCCATACAATTAGCTTCAGCTTTTGCTGCCGTCGCCAATGGAGGTTTCCTGATCAGGCCCATTATAATCAATCAAATCATTGACGACAAAGGAAATCGTAGATATTCAGAACAGTCGGAAATCATCCGAAAAGTTGCTTCACCTGATGCGATGAATATCTTAAAAGAGATGCTCGTCAAAACTGTTGAGATCGGAACCGGTATTGAAGCAAGAATCCCCGGCTGGAATGTTGCAGGGAAAACTGGTACTGCACAAAAGTTTATAGATGGAAAATATTCCACAACAAAGTTCATTTCCAACTTTGTTGGATTTTTCCCAGCTGATAACCCTCAATTACTAGGGCTTATCCTTCTTGATGAACCAAAAATCGGCTATCATTGGGGAGGTGTAGGTGCAGCACCTACATTTAAAAAAATCATGGAAAGAATCATCAATATTGATGATTCAATAAAAAGGAAAAAAAGACCCAAACAACCTGATAAAGAAGAATCCTTTCTTGTCAATAACTCTTCACCCGTCTTCGTGAAAAGTGAAGTGAACATACCAGTGCCTCTACGAAAGGATCAGATTGTACATACTAATAAAATAATCATACCAGATGTTCGGAATATGAGTTTGCGAAAAGCAATGAATACTCTCCGAAAAAATGGATTGAGAACCAAAATAAACGGTTCAGGAAAAGTAATTTGGCAAAGCCCCAAGCCTGGAACAAAAATCACTGCTGGCTCTATATGTTCTATAGGACTTAAGTGAGATGAAACAAAATAATAATATACCATCATTGGAAGAAAAACCATTAAACCAATTACTTACGGGACTAACCCAGCTAGATGATAGTCGCAAATTTTCAGACGCTTCTATCTCTGGAATATCATTACATGCTGGATCCGTTTGCAGTGGGAATATTTTTGTCGCTATTCCAGGAAACAAGTTTGACGGACATGATTTCATCCCCGAAGCAGTGAAAAATGGAGCTGCAGCAATTATCTCCAATGGAAGAGATCTTGGTGAACTATCCATACCTCAGATCAGGGTAGCAAACCCGCGACGAGCTGCTTCATGGGTAGCTTCGGAATTTTTTGACCATCCATCCAGGGAATTAACCATGATTGGCATCACCGGTACCAATGGTAAAACATCCACAGCAACTTTGGTGGCTTCCATTCTTGATGCAACCGGATATAAAACTGCCCAAATGGGTACACTTGGACTCATTGCACAAGGGAATTATCCCCAGGAAAAAACTCTGACCACCCTTGATCAGGTTGCGCTTCATAAATCCCTTTTTGATTTGAAGAAAGATGGCTTTACCCACGTAGTAATGGAAGTCTCATCCCATTCCCTAAAACAATGCCGGGTTACTGATGTTGATTTTAATATTGCTGCATTCACTAATCTGACTCCAGAACATTTGGACTATCACGGAAATATGGAAGAGTATTACCATGCCAAAGCGAAACTATTTAAAATGCTTCCGATTACAGCAACTGCTGTTATCAATAATGATGATATCTACGGGAAAAAAATTATTTCTGAAAGTTCTACTCCAATCCTCACAACATCAATCTCTACAAAAAAAAATGTTCATTATTCTTCTTTTGAATCAACGCTTAACGGAATCACAGGAGACATTAAAGCCGGTGATCACTCATATAAAATACAATCATCCTTAATTGGTTCATTCAACCTGGAAAATATCCTTACTGCCGTTGGGATAGCCCACGCAATGGGTATTCCTCCCCATTTCGTCACTAAAGGAATTGATTCCTGCAAGTTCATTCCAGGCCGGATGGAAATGTTCAAAACCCCGTCTGGAGGAACAGTAATTATCGATTATGCCCACACACCTGACGCCTACGAAAAAGTGTTAGGAACCATTTGTAAAATGTCAAGCGGAAAAATGACAGTTATTTTTGGTGCCGGTGGAGATAGGGACGTATCCAAACGGCCAACCATGGCAACGATTGCTGAAAAATTTGCGGAACAGTGTTTTATTACCCCAGATAATCCACGATTTGATAATCCCCAAGCTATACAAGAAGATATTGTAAAAGGTTTTACTCGAAAGTGTTATACAGTTTTCAGTGACCGGGGAAAAGCTATTCGTGCTGCCTTAACTGATTTAAAAAAGAATGATATCCTCGCAGTACTAGGAAAAGGGAGAGAAAATTATCAGGAAATCCGGGGTGAAAAAATTCCATACTCAGATATAAAAATCATTCAAGAATTCTGCGATGAGAATTAATCTTCCCAGACCAGATTTATTTTCTCAAGTATTTGGAGAAGTAACAGGCACTGGTTTGGGCTCTAGTGTACACGGGATTGCAACAGACAGCCGTGAGTTTAAAGCAGGTGACCTTTACATTGCTTTAAAAGGAAAACGAACTGATGGACATACATTTTTGAAAGAGCTTGAAATTGATGGTTGTGCTGTTGCGTTAGTCTCTGAAGAAAATAATGAACTAACATCGCTGAAACAAATAATCGTGGAAGATCCACTTACAACAATTGGAACTATTGCAAATAAATGGCGAAAACAATTTCAAGTACCCACCTTAGGTATTACAGGAACAAATGGTAAAACATCCACAAAAGATCTGTTACACCATGTTTTTCAGCCAACACAAATGGTTCATGCTACCGAAAAAAATTTTAACACATCGATTGGACTCCCTCTCACACTCCTGTTGCAGACAGAGAAACACACACTTTCAATCCTGGAAATGGGGGCAAACCAACCTGGTGATATTTCCTACCTTTGCAGGATCTCAAAACCTACCCATGGGTTAATCACTAATATTGCTCCTGCACATCTTGAAGGATTCGGTACGATTGAAGAAGTTGCAAAAGAAAAAGGAGAACTGTTTCAATCCTTAGAGGATGGGATCTCTTTCGTAAATCAAGATGATGACAGAATAAAAAACCTTTCAATTACCGGAGATAAAATCAGTTATGGACTGAGCCCGGATGGTGACTTTCCTGCTGATATTCATCAAGAAAAAGATGGAACTCTAACTCTCCTTATTAACACGAAAGAAATAAAAACACAATCCTGCAATCTTTCATTTGCAAAAAATGTACTGGCGGCAGCGGCTGTCGCTATTACCATGGATGTAGACTGGGAAACATTTCAAAATCGTGTTTTATCCTTCGTACAACCAGCCGGACGATGTCAAGTAAAACATTTTGATGATATCACAGTGATTGATGACACCTATAACGCAAATCTTGAGTCTACTATTGCTTCCATTGATTATTTAAATGCGTTCAGCAAAAACGGGAGGCGGCTGCTGGTTTTTGGGGACATCTTGGAGCTTGGAAATCATTCCGAAATAATTCATGAAAAAGTCGGGGAGAAATGTTCTGATGCACACCTGGATGGTGTCTTTACTGTTGGCACCTTTACAGTGCATACTGATTTGAGGTTAGAGAACGTTGAATTACATAAACATTTTACATCCAAAGATGAACTCATTACACAATTAAAAAACACAATTAGAAAAGGAGATAAAATACTTTTTAAAGGTTCAAGAGGGATGGCTATGGAAACAGTCATTCAAGGGGTCTTTGAGTAATGTTTTACCATTTGTTCTATCCCCTAAAAGAATCCTGGTCTATTTTAAATATTCTACGGTATATCACATTTCGATCTGCAAGTGCTGCAATATTTGCATTATTAATAAGCTTCCTCATCGGTCCTTGGATCATCCACAAACTCAAACATCTTCAGATCGGCGAAAATATCCGGTCAACAGGACCAAAATCCCATCTGAAAAAGAAGGGCACGCCAACAATGGGAGGAGTACTGATTCTTTGTGCAGTTCTCCTCCCAACTTTCCTCTTTGCAAAACTGGATAACGTGTATATACAGATTATCTTCCTTTCTACAATCTGGATGGGGTTAATAGGATTTCTAGATGATTATCTTAAGATAATAAAAAAAATTGAAAAAGGACTTATAGCCCGCTACAAATTGGCGGGACAGATCCTCCTGGGTTCTGTTGTGAGTATTTGGATATATACCTCTCCGGAATTCACGGAAATCCGTACTATCACATCCATTCCCTTTTTAAAATCTTCAATTTTAGATTTTGGAATCTTATATCCTGCTGTGATCATTCTTGTTATTACAGGAACTTCAAATGCGGTAAATCTTACTGATGGTTTAGATGGCCTGGCATCTGGTCTTTTGGCAATAGCGTTTACTGTATTCGCTGCAATAACCTACATCAGTGGGCGTGTAGATTTTTCAGAATACCTCAATATTCTATACCTCCCTGGAATAGGTGAACTTTCCGTTTTTGCATCAGCAATGGCTGGAGCATGCCTTGGATTTTTATGGTTTAATTCTGCACCTGCCCAAATCTTTATGGGTGATGTAGGTTCACTATCCGCAGGCGCTGCATTAGGGACATTAGCAATTTTATTAAAAAAAGAATTCCTCCTCCTAATAATCGGCGGTGTCTTTGTCTGGGAAGCAATTTCTGTAATCCTTCAAATTGGCTATTTCAAATGGACAAAAATGAAATTAGGCAAAGGAAAACGGTTATTGAAAATGGCTCCAATCCATCACCATTTTGAACTCTCAGGATGGCCAGAGACCCGGGTGGTGATACGGTTCTGGATTATCGGAATCCTTCTCGCATTATTTTCACTAACCACATTTAAAATTCGTTAATGAATATTTCAACCAGAAACGAAATCGAACTGAAAAACAAAAATGTTATCGTTATTGGTTTGGGTAAAAGTGGTTGCGGAGCAGCAAAACTTGCACATTATCTAAAAGCGAATGTTTTTGTGAGTGATCAAAAGAACGGCATTGAATTGGAAAAAAATCTCAGTATGATGCGATCAATCGGTGTGGATGGAGAAATAGAAGGTCATAGCGAAAAAATCTATGATGCAGACCTCTGGGTGATCTCTCCCGGAGTCCCCCAAAATGCCCCAATCATTGTGAAAGCAAAGGAACGAAACATTCCTATTGTGGGTGAAATCGAATTTTCAAGTTGGTTCACTTCAGCTCCCATACTTGCAATAACGGGTTCAAATGGAAAAACAACCACTGCTCATGCCTTAACTGAAATGTGTAAAACAAAAGAAACTCATGGAGTTCTCGCTGGAAACGTTGGAATTCCTTTTTCTGAAAAAGTACTCGAGGATTTGAAAGCTTCTGATCCGAAACGTATTTTTATCCTGGAAATATCAAGTTTCCAAATGGAATTTATCCTCCATTTTAAACCTTTTATCTCCCTCTTTCTCAATATCACACCTGACCATTTGGACCGCTATGAAACCATGGAAGAGTACGAATCTGCAAAATTACAAATGATACAAAATCAATCTTCTGACGATATGATTGTTTTTAATGCAGATGATCCATGTTTTGAAAATCGATTTGATGAATATCCTTCTACTATAATTCCATTCAGCTTGTACAAAAAGGAGAATGTTATTTTCAGTGTCAATCAATCAAAAATCTACACGCAGGAAAACGACAAACTTATCTATCTAAATGAAATTGCCCTTCCCGGTAAGCATAATCTATCCAACCTGCTGGCCGCCGCCACTGTAGCTCATTTCATGCACATCCCAAACAAACATATTGAAAAAATAATGGCAACGTTCACAGGAGTTCCCCACCGCCTGGAACCAGTAGTTACTCTACAGGGAGTGGATTATGTGAATGATTCCAAAGCTACAAATATTGATTCGGTTAAGGTTGCTCTAGATAGTTTTAACAAATCCATAATCTTAATACTAGGGGGACAATACAAAGGGGGCAATTTCAAAAAACTCCTTCCACATGCTAACAACATCAAGGCCGTCCTCGCTTACGGTCAGGCTCACCAAACCATCGAAACTGCACTAGGGGATGCGGTGAGATTGTACATCTTTGATAATCTCAAAGATGCAGTTTCGAAGAGCCAATCGCTTGCAAGCCCGGGGGATATTGTACTGCTTTCCCCGGGCTGCGCAAGTTTTGATCAATTCGACAACTTCGAACATCGCGGCGATCTGTTTAAACAATGGGTTTCCCAATTGGAAGAACAGAAATGAATCACCTGAATGTGATCCCGAAGAATTATGACCGGGTTCTAATTTCTGCTGTAATACTGTTGTGTATTATTGGTACAGTCATGCTGTATAGTGCCAGCTCTATACGGTCCCTCATGGAATCTGAAAATCAAACAGCCACACTTTATCTGGTTGCACATTTGAAACGATTGCTGGTAGGAATAATCATCATGTTTTTAATGATGTCATTTGACTACAGACACTTAAAAAAATATTATCTTCATCTTATTTTTGGTGCCATTGGCTTACTCATCGTCACAAAAACTATTTTTCTTATTAAAGGAATTTCCACCCCTGCCAGATGGTTTTATCTGGGTCCGCTTTCAATCCAAACCTCAGATATTGCCCGGTTGTCTCTGATTGTCTTCCTAGCTGTCTACATCGATAAAAAACGGCGGCAATTAGAGGATTTTTATACTGGTTTTCTCCCCTCCGTTTTCGCGATTATTATCATGATGTCTCTCATTATAATTCAACCGGATTTCAGCAGTGCTATTATGCTAGGTCTCATCGGTGGTATTATGCTGTTCATCGGTAGAGCCAAGCTCTCCCAGCTTCTGGCTACTTCTGTCACAGGATTGGCTATAGTTGTACCTGTTCTCCTGATGGCACCATACCGTTTGGACAGGGTTCGTTCCTGGTGGAACAGAAACGAGGAATTATCTACTATTGGATATCAGGCTTATCAATCTCTAATCAGTCTTGGAAATGGTGGTTTTATCGGTCTCGGTCTTGGGAACAGTCTTGAAAAAAATATGTTTCTACCCGAACCCCATACTGACTTTATTTTTTCCATTATTGGAGAAGAGATGGGATTTGTTGGTACGTTATTTATTCTCACTCTATTTCTATTGGTTTTCCAGCGAGGTATCCGAATTGCTAAAGAATGCACAGATCCATTCGGTGTCATGCTTGCTGTTGGCATTTCATTCAGTTTTATCCTGTATGCTTTCGTGAATGCAGCGGTTGTAACCAATGTTTTTCCAGTAACGGGGCTCCCCATGCCCCTGATTAGCTACGGTGGATCAGGAATGGTGACCAACCTTGCAAGCATGGGAATTTTGTTGAATATCAGCCAGGCAAAACGATCCATTTCACACAGTAACGATTGGAAACCGAAGTTATATGGATGACCCTCGAATACTCATTGCCGGAGGCGGCACGGGTGGACATCTTTACCCTGCTGTTGCCATTGGCGAGGCTCTCCAGTTGCGGAATCCAAGAATTAATATCCACTACGTAGGCTCCACGTTTGGAATTGAGGCAGATGTACTTCCCGTAAAATCTCTTTCTCATACACTAATCCCTATCCGGGGATTGCAGAGAAGTATTTCTCTTGATGCGGTTGGGAAAAATTTGATTCTTCCCTTTAGGTACCTTCGAGCATCAAGAAGAACAAAAATATTATTCCAGGAATTTAATCCCCATGCCGTTGTCGGCACCGGCGGATATGCCAGCGCTATACCCATAAAAACAGCAATCAACCAACAAATACCTGTTCTCCTTCAGGAACAAAACTCATATCCTGGGATCACGACCCGGCTATACGCTGACAAAGCCCAGGTAGTATGTATCGCCTTTGAGGAGGCAAAAAACTATCTAAAAGGTCATTGCATTGTCACAGGGAATCCCACCCGGAAAAGTATCTTGAATGGAGACCGTTCAGATGCTGCAAAAACTTTCAACTTTAGCCCGGGAAAAGATACGGTGTTTCTCTTCGGTGGAAGCCAGGGTTCTGCTGCTTTGAACAAGATCATGAATACGGCAATTAATTCTTTCCAACAAAAAGATATTCAAGTCATATGGCAAACGGGATACAACGAGTTCTCCAAATTTCAGCATCATGATTCTGATGCTGTCCGAGTGGTTCCATTTATCGATCTTATGTCTGATGCCTACGCTTTGTCAGACCTTATTATCTCTCGAGCAGGCGCATTGACCTTGTCCGAAATTACCGTATGCGGGAAACCCAGCATTTTGATACCCTTTCCTGGCGCAGCTGGTGATCATCAAATGAAAAACGCCGAAGTACTGGCAAAAGCAACCGCTGCACATTTGATAGATGAAAAAGATCTCTCATCTTTCCTTTTAGTTGAAACTGTCTTAAAGCTCCTCCACAATAAAGAAAAACTTGAACAGATGGCACATCAAACAAAAAATCTTGCAAAACCAGATGCAACTGAAACCATTGTTGACCAAATCTTCCAGATGATTGATTAAAATTAATGTTTAGGAAAGTGAAAAAAGTACATTTTGTCGGGATTGGTGGTATTGGAATGAGCGGTATCGCTGAACTTTTATTGAATCTTGGATTCGAAGTTTCAGGTTCCGATTTAAAATCGTCAAAGATTATTCAGAATCTCAAGGAAAAAGGAGCAACCATCAGAGAAGGACATGATTCATCCCACCTGGATGATAGTGATGTGTTGGTTTATTCCAGTGCTGTAAAAGAAGACAATCCAGAAATCATTGAAGCGAATAAAAGGAGTATCCCTGTAATTCGCCGTGCTGAAATGCTTGGTGAACTGATTGCAGTAAAGCAAACCAGTATAGCTGTGAGTGGAACCCACGGAAAAACATCTACATCCTCAATGATCGGTGCAGTTCTATCTGAAGCAAAAATGGAACCAACTTTGGTTGTGGGGGGCCTTGTAAAAAATCTGAATACCAATTCTTTATTGGGCTCAGGTGAAGTCATTGTTGTGGAAGCCGATGAGTTTGATCGCAGTTTCCTCCTCCTTCGACCCACCATTGCTGTCATAACAAATATTGAATTAGAACATACAGACTGTTACGAAAACCTGAAAGATCTTCAGAATGCTTTTACTCAATTCAGCAACGCCGTTCCTTTTTACGGTGTTGTAATCGCTTGCCTGGATTCACCTGGAGCCCGCGATATTTTATCAGAGATCAATCGACCGGTTATTACATACGGATTATCTCCTCAGGCTGATTTTTGTGCAGAATCAATGAATTTTAATGAAATAAGAACTCAATTTTCAGTCAAACACCATCAGGAATCCTTAGGAGAAATAACTCTAAATGTCCCCGGTGAACACAACATTTTGAATTCTCTGGCTACTATAGCCCTCGGAATGGAAATGGGCATCCCCTTTGAAACTATATCCGAAGGGCTCCATTCCTACGGAGGTGTGCGACGTAGGTTTGAAATTAAGGGAATTGTGGATGATATTATGGTTGTTGATGATTATGCCCATCACCCTACAGAAGTTCGCGCTACTCTTCAGGCAGCCCAAAATGGCTGGAACCGGCGGATAGTTGCAGTATTTCAACCTCATCTTTTCACCCGTACCCGGGATTTCCATTCAGATTTTGCCCGGGCATTCAAGGACTGCGATATACTGGTCGTAACAGATATCTTTCCTGCCAGAGAAGAACCCATACAAGACGTAACGGGCGAATTAGTGGCCAACTCTGCAAAAGAATTGGGACACCCAAATATTTATTATGAACCAGAATTAGATAACCTTTCGGATAGATTGGATAAAATTGTCCAACCAGGGGATCTAATTATTACCATTGGTGCCGGGAATATCTGGCGCTATTGCGATTCCTATTTTAATCACCTGTCTGTGAGGGCAGAAGCCTGAGATGGAGTTTGGAGAAGAACTGGAAAAGATGGTGAACGGCACTTGTCTTTTAAATGAACCAATGTCCCGACATACCTCTTATGGGATTGGTGGGCCAGCTGGGGCTTATATAACTCCACGTGACCGGGACGATTTGCGAAGAATTCTACATTTTGCGGATGAACAAAACATTCCTGTTTTTTTTATTGGATCAGGATCCAATCTTTTAGTAGCAGACGAAGGAATAAATGGTATTGTCATCACCTTGATTAAATCATTCAATAAATTGGAGATTAAAGGGTGTCATATTTATGCTGAAACTGGAGTTATGCTTGGTCATATGGTAAAGCATTGTATCAAACAGAAACTCACGGGACTCGAAACTATGGTTGGAGTGCCTGGCACACTTGGAGGAGCATTGATGATGAATGCAGGTGCCTTTGGAAGTGAAATCTCAAATTGTCTGAAAAATGTTGATGTGATGACTTTAACGGGGGAAATAAAACAATACAGTGTCAAAGATATTGACTTTAATTATCGCCATTCTTCTTTTAAAAAAAATGAAATAATTATGAGCGCCAACTTTGTTTTAAAAAAAGCAACCAAGCAAGAGATCATGAACAAACGCGCCAAAGCCAGCGCTGGACGAAAGGAAACTCAGCCGTTGCGATTCCGTTCTGCGGGAAGTCTTTTTAAGAACCCTAAAAAAGATGTAGCAGCAGGATATCTAATTGATAAAGCAGGATTAAAAGGAACACATAGGGGCGATGCTGAAATCTCCGAAAAGCATGCCAATTTTTTTGTAAATCATGGGAAGGCAAACGCAGAAGATGTCGTTTTCCTGATCCGATTAGCACGAAAAACTGTAGAAAAAAAGTTTGGTATCAATCTTGAATTAGAGGTTAAAACATTAGGATTTAAACCAGGAATATTTGAATCGTGAGAAAAAAATCAAATCTGGACTGGGTTAGAATCATCATCGGGACCACGCTTACCTGTAGTGCTTTCTTATTGACTTGGGCTGCATTTTCCTGGGCAACTTTTACTGATTTTCTGGTCGTTGAGCATGTGAAAATGCCTGGCTCCATTGTTATGGAAAATGAATATCGCTCCCTGTTAAGACAAATTGACGGAAAAAAAATGAACCAGTTGGAGCTTGACAATATCCGCATTGCTCTTGAATCCCATCCTTATGTCCGGGCTGCAAGAGTGAGCAGACAATTTCCGAATACTGTTACCATTGAGATTTTGGAGCGAGAGCCCATTGCCATTGTACGGATTGATCCTCCTGTACTCATCGACAGCGAAAGTGTCGTCCTGCCAATTAAAGACGACAATATTGAATATCAGATGCCCTCCCTATCCAAATTCAACTCAGCAAAATCACTTTATCCGTTAGGAAAATCTGCTCTATCCCAAAACGTACTAGATGCTGTCAGTTATGTAACCCACATCAAAATAAATTACCCAAATCTTTATGAAAACCTTTCCGAAATCAGGTTAAACCGGCACGAAGAATTTGAGTTGATCCTAGAAGAAGAACCGACACTTGTATCACTAGGCAAAACCAATATCACTGAAAAATTGTTTATCCTCAAAGAATTTGATGGAATACTTCCTTTAGGAAGAAAATTGACTGACTACCGGTATCTCGATTTGCGTTATAAAAATCAAATAATTGCGCGGGAATGGAGTACATGAAAAAACTGAGCCGGACCCAGGATAAAAATATTCAGGTAGGCATTGATGTCGGCTCCTCCAAATTCTGCTGTGCAATTGCAGAAATAGATCCTCCCAATCAAAATGTTAAGCTCCTGGGGGTTGGCTCCTGCCCTTCCAGTGGAATAAAAAAAGGATCCATAATCCACAGAGATAAAACTATCGAAGAAATGGAAAAAGCTGTCACCGACGCAGAAATTATGGCGGACATTAAAGTGAATCGATCCTGGCTTACCATTTCCGGTGAACATGTAAGAGGAATCAATACTCAGGGAGCAATTGCCATTCAAAAACCTGGGCAATCTCCCTCAGCAACCGATCAGGAAATCCGAATAGAGGATATGTACAAAGTATTGGAATTAGCAAAAGCAATTTCATTCCCAGTTGACCGAAATATCCTTCATACTCTTCCCCAGGAATATATTATTGACACAATGAAAGGTATTAAAGATCCAGTGGGAATGTCAGGAAGAAGGCTTGAAGGGCGGGTACATTTGGTTACTGTGGCTACATCATCAGCATCCAACTTTATAAATTGTGCTGAGGAGCTGGGAATTTCGGTTGATGGACTGGTTTTTCAGGGTTTGGCATCATCAATTTCTACAATCGACAAGGACGAGAAAGAACTGGGTGTTGCTGTTGTGGATATTGGTTCCGGGACAACAGACATCGTAGTATATCTTGATGGAGGAGTTCGCCATACAGGAGTCATTCCCATTGGGTCCGATAGCATTACCAATGATATAGCAGTAATGCTACAGGTAGGAAAGAAAGAAGCGGAAGAAATTAAGCTGAAATACGCTTCAGCTAAAGCGTCCATGGCATCTCCGGAATTGGAATTTGAAATTCCTGTGAAAAACGGAGGTATTTCACGGAAAATATCAGAACATGAACTTTCCCGCTATGTGGAAGCCCGCATGACAGAAATCCTTAACCTCATATCCCGGGAAATATCCAGGGCGGACATCCATCAGAAACTGACGTATGGACTGGTGTTTACAGGAGGGGGAGCTCAGTTATCAAACTTGGCGGGGCTGGCTGAAGAAACGCTCAATATCCGTGCGCGAATCGGTGCTCCAAAAGGAATCAGTGGAGTGGTTGATGTAGCCAGTACCCCTCACTACGCAGCCGCCATTGGGTTGATTCAATGGCCGTTACACTATCAGGACACTCAAGCCCGTATACACACTGGTTTAACACCGGGAAAAGTGTTCAAAAAGTTTACAGAGTGGTTTAAAGAATTTTTTTGATACTTCGAACATATTGAACATGATAATTACTACTGAGAAAATAATGCCATTCACAATAAAAATAAGGAGAAGAGATAATGCTGTTTGAATTTGATCCATTAGCGGAACAGAAAGCAAAATTAAAAGTCGTTGGAGTAGGAGGAGCCGGTGGAAATGCCATAAACCGAATGATAAGCACAAATATGGAAGGTGTTGATTTTATTGTTATCAACACTGATGCCCAGGATCTGGAAAATAATGCTGCGGAACAAAAAATCCAGATCGGGAGCACCCTGACGAAAGGGTTGGGTGCCGGGGCACAATCAACTATTGGTCTGGAGGCAATGGAAACGGACAGGGAAGCCGTTCAGACCTTGCTGGAAGGAGCAGATATGGTCTTTATTACCGCCGGAATGGGAGGAGGAACAGGTACAGGTGCCGCACCGGTTATCGCTCAAATAGCCCGTGAACTGAATATCCTGACGGTAGGAATTGTCACTCTGCCATTCAATTTCGAAGGGCCAAAACGAATGAACCGTGGTTTAGCGGGGATTTCTGAAATGCGGAAGACTAGTGATACACTTCTTATCATCCCAAATCAGAAACTTATGTCCATCGTTGATAAAAACACCACACTCACGGCAGCATTTCATCTCGCTGATTCCATATTGAATCAGGCAGCGAAAGGAATTTCAGACCTTATTAATGTTCACGGTATGATCAATCTTGATTTCGCTGATGTGGAAACGATCATGAAAAATATGGGTGAAGCAATTATGGGAACAGGCGTTGCTACAGGAGAAGAGCGGGCAGTCCTGTCTGCGCAACAGGCAATTGCAAGTCCCCTGCTGGATAATGCCAGCATCAGCGGTGCTCAGGGGATCCTGGTAAATATTACCGGAGGAAAGGACTTAACCCTCCACGAAGTAGATGAAGCCACTTCCATTATTTTTGAAGAAGCGGGAAATGATGCAAATATCATCTTTGGTGCCGTCATTGATCCAAAACTGGAGGAGGAAATCCAGGTTACGGTTATCGCCACTGGGTTTAATAACCATAAGTACAGAGAAGATTCAGACGAAACCCAACACATCACCAAAGCTCCCCAACGGGAAGTCAATCGCATGCTGGGTGAAAAGATAAACGTCTCCTTAAGTGAACAGAAAAACACCCCGAATGAAATGGCTCCGGAAGATGAAAAACCCAAACCAAATATATTGATCGATGACGATAATCCGGTGATCTATGGAAACGATATTGAAATTCCTGCCTTTATTCGCAGGCAGCATGAATAGCTCTATCAATTACTCTATCTGCTTTTAAACAGGTATAAAAAAAGCCTATCCGATATAGGAAAGGCTTTTATAAAGAGGAATGCTTATTGTCTTAAATCTTTTTTCCCTTCGCACGGAGCTCATTCACTACTTTACGAATTCCTTTTTTATCAATGATCCTCATCCCCCTTGTAGAGACCTTCAGTGTAACAAATCGTTTTTCATCCGGAAGCCAAAACCGCTTTTTCTGAAGGTTTACATCAAACCGGCGGCGTGATTTATTATTTGCATGGCTCACTTTGTTTCCAAACATGGGCTTTTTTCCTGTCACGTCACACACTCTGCTCATTACATCCTCACTTTTGTATCCTGATTATATTTCTCTCACTAAAAAAGTGGGCGAATTTACACTTTATTCGTTTAGGTGCAAATGGAAAGGTTACATTCCAGCCAGGGTTTTATGCGTGTTGATTACAATTAATGTAAAAGAAAATTCTATTTAAATTCTTCCCAGAACAATGCTTAAAATAGGAAATCTTTCCATTCACACGCCCATCTTCCTTGCACCCATGGCAGGGGTCACGGACTATTCATTCAGAATAATATGTAAGGAACATGGGGCCGGAATTGTGTATTCCGAATTTGTTTCTGCCCACGGGATCATCCGGAAGAACGAAAAAACCCTGGATATGATCAGGTTCACCGATGAAGAGCGTCCCATCGGGATACAAATTTTTGGGGATGAACCTGAAGTCATGGCGAACGCTGCCCGCTTTGTGGCAGATCAGTTTAAGCCGGACATTATTGATATCAACTATGGCTGTCCTGTTCCTAAAATTACAAAAAGAGGCGCAGGATCAGCAGCATTAAAAGACCTGTGTCTCATGGAAGAAATTACGTCTGCCGTTGTGGAATCCGTTCCTCAACTCCCCGTTACCGTAAAAATGCGCGCTGGGTGGGATTCTCAAACAATTATCGTTGAAAAAGCTGGTAATCAGCTTGAAAAAGCTGGAGTAAAAGCAATAACTCTCCACCCCAGGACTACAAAACAGTATTTCACGGGAAAATCCGACTGGTCCCTGATTAAAATTTTGAAGCAGGCAGTATCTATTCCAGTTGTTGGTAACGGAGACGTTGGTACGGCAGATGACGTAAAAAGAATGTTTGAAGAAACAGGCTGTGATGCTGTCATGATCGGACGTGCAGCACTTGGAAACCCATGGATTTTTAGGGAGATCAAATCCATTTTTGAAAAAACTGTCTTGCCTCCAGAACCATTGGTAGAGGACCGCATATCAATGTGCAGACGACATCTCAATCTACTGGTTGAAAACCGGGGGGAAAGAGTAGGACTGAACCTTATGAGAAAACATTTCGGTTGGTATATTAAAAATTTCCCCGGCGCAGGAGAATTTCGAAAGGAGCTGGTGACCGCCCCAGATTCAAAAACTGCCCTGGAAAAACTGGAGAAGCTTGCTGTAGTGCAATTATGAGGGAGTGTTCAAATCCGAAAATTTGCATATTTTTTTCAAAATGTGAGTTGAAACACATATAAGAGTTAAAAAAACCCGCAAAAGCGGATTTTTTTATAGATAACTGGCTTTACTTCAACAACACCATCTTCCTGGTCTGCACAAAGCCACCAGAACGAATCTGATAGAGGTATACACCAGCACTTACTGGTTTACCAAAGGAATCAGTAGCATCCCATTGTACTGACCTGTATCCTGCTTCTTGGGTAGTGTTCACCAGTTGGGTTACTTCTCTTCCTATTAAGTCATAGATTGTGAGTGTAACCTGTGCCTGTTCTGGAAGGTCGTAGCGTAGGCTTGTGATTGGGTTGAAGGGATTAGGATAGTTCTGGTGGAGTGCAAATGTCTCAGGTACAACTGCCCTTTTCTCTAAAGTAAACCTGTCTGCGAAAGGAACTACAATCTCACTTTCCTGCTCAAGAATATATTCTTCACCGATTCCAGTACTCAGCACCCAGTTCATATGTTCACCAGCATCTAAAACCACATCATAGCTGATGGTAATGCTTTCATAAGGGCCCATTACCTCTATTTCGGCTTTATCCATCATTATCCTGGTATCACCACTAAATCGTATATCAAAGGCTCCTGAGGGCGGTTTTGGAGGTAGGCTGTAGCTTAATTTCATGTTTACCGGAATGTCAACCCCGAAAAAAAGTGAAATACCATTGACCGTTAACGAATTACAAGTACCGGAAATATCATAATCAAAACTTGATTCACGATAAGCTAATCCCGAATTATCTATAATAATTGTCCCATCCTGGTAAGCACGAATCCAATAACCATTTCCAGGATTAAAAACGTCAGTATTGATGTAGCCGTTCTCAAAAGTATAGGCTGTATTTGGAATTATAATTTCCTCCGGATCAATGAAATTTGCAATGGAAGTTACTTCTGAAATTCCTGAGATTAAGTTCCATCCTTCATTTAATTCGATCTCAATTTCTGATATTACATAGCCTTCCAGTTGGGTTACTCCTGAATTATAAAGCCGTACCCAGTAGCCGATGCCAGCTTCCAAATCTTCATCCAGGTTATAGCCCATATTAAAATTGTATAAAGTATTTTCAACTGCTTCAGGAAACAGGATTTGATAATTAGGATTTTCAACCTCTAAAGGCAGGCCAACCATATTCCAACCTTCATTGAAAGAAATATCAACCTGGCTAAATTGACCCGCAGTAATATAGGCTTCCTTGGTTATAGTTAATTCTTCATTTTGATAATTCACTGTTAAAGATACGTTATAAGTCCCGCTTAATTCATAAAGCCATTCCGGATCCTGTTCCCCACTATCAGTAATTTGGTCGCCATCTAAATCCCAGGACCACAAAACAGGATCCCCGGTGGAAAAATCTGTAAACCGGACCAGTAGAGGAACATCTCCCTCAGTTATATCGGCACTAAAATCAACCGTGTTTCCCGTTTCCATAGCAGTAAACGTTACAGGAGCCGACCAATCTGACCATAAAAGATTTTGATCTCTATACCTGATACGCCATTCATAAAGCTGTGAAGATTGCAAAGCTCCTTCAGGAATCTGGTATCGTTGTAAATCAATTCCTGCATTCAGATCAATAGGTACATAGTTTGGGGGTCCCGTATCATAATAAACATTTTCCCAGTCACGCTTTGAATCAATTATGAGCTGAGACCAGGCATCTCCTGCCTCTTTCAATTGAAACTGAGAACTCATGATATCAATTTCTCCGGTATATGGAGATGCCACAAGCCGTCCGTCAATATCTCCATTCCCGGCATTAGGATATAATCCTAAGGGTGTTTCAGGTGGTGATGCGTTGCGGTCACGAAACCATGAATCAAATTCTTCATTATCCATCTGAACATCCGAATTTCCAAGGCTGTATGCTGTCGCAGTATAGCTGTCATTCTCGCAATCCACATCAATCACGGTATAACCGTGATAATCATGGGACCTGTGGATCTCAGGATAATCCACCTGATTTGAGTACATTCTCCAGCGGTCCAGGTAGCCTCCGCCCCCGCCAAAACACATGATGCGCAGGTTCCCTTCCATAGTGGCTCCTCGTTCATATGCATGGGTATGACCGTAAGAAAGCTGTTCCACTTTCTCATGTGAAGCTAAGAGAGGAATGACCTGATTTTGAACCCACCAAGTATTTCCATCAGGCCATGTTTCACTATGGCCAGGATGGTGTAAAGAAGCAAAAATAAATTTTACAGCATCATCATTCTGGGCAGTTTCAAGAAGATCCTCCAGCCAATTTAACTGAGTATTTCCCTGAACATTACTATTCAAACCAATGAATAAAACCGGACCAATAAAAAATGAAAAATACTTTTCTCCTTCAGTACCACCAAAATCTTCATACTTCAAATAATGGTAGAATTCCGGTGCTTCCATTTCATGATTTCCAGCTACTGTCATATACGGAAGGTGATCACTCACCTGGGCAATGGGGTTAAAAAACATGTTTGTATATTGACCTACACTGTAACCATTATCAACAATATCACCGGAAAGCATGGCTAAATGGACCTCCTGGTAATAATCTGTGCCATAGCGTTCTTCAAATGTCTCCTTCATTGCTCCCACTACGGAGCTATGAACAGAAGGATAAGTTTGAGAATCACTGTAAATAGCAAACCTCACATGACTTAATGTATCCGAATAAGGATGGTGGGTCTGAAATAATCTTATTGAGGATTCGGAAGAATCAGAAATCACTTTATAATAATAATCTGTATCCGGTAACAGGTTTTCCATTTTTACCCAATGCCAAATTAATGATTCGCTAAATGTATGATAACTTCCAGTGGAAATTTGTCCCAGTTCTTCAGTGAGCCCGTATTCAACCTTTGATTCGGTAGAACCATCGCTGTGCCAACAAATATAAATTGAATTTGGCGTTGGTGTTTGAAGGAACGGAGTCATGTATGTTGATGGAGGGCTCTCAAATTCATGCCCGTACCCTCCCATAGATTCAATCTCTTCGGCAGATAAATCCCGATCAAATAATCCCAGCATCGCCACATCTAAAGGATTGTCATCACCATCATTATCAGCAAAAAAGAGTACCTGGTTCGCATCATTTGCCGGGTAAAGTGAAAACCTTCCATCAAATCCCTGGGGACCTCCATTGTGCAGCAATTGTCCATCCAAATAATAATCATAATGTACCCCAAGATTGACAGAAATTACCAGACGGTACCATTCTCCCGGGATCAGCGAATAAAGGGAATATCCAGTATCGCTAACTCCAACTTGACCTTCAGGATTCACAAAAGCATCACCATCATTGCTGTTAGGCCAATTGGTCTGATATATGGTATACCATTGACCTACTAGTGGAATTTTTATATCCATAACAATGGTAAAAATATTCACCCAGTCAGGATTACTGTAATAGCCATTGGCTTCAATATCGTGATAACAACGATAAAAACTTCCCACACCAATATTAACGGCGCCATCCCCTTCTTCAGGGCCCTCTGCTGGAGCATGAGTCCCAACCAGGCTGAGGTCATTTCCCACAGATGCACCAACTAAATTATTAGGATTATCAAATGTCCAGTACCCCACCAATCCGCTGGGAAACCCGGAATATACCAATTCAGCATTCAGAACATTTTCACCCTCCATAATTTCAATTTCTTCTTGGTAAAAATCCAGGTAACTGTCTTTAGAAATGGTTACATCATAAGTGCCTGACCATATTTCAGACTGTTCATAAAACCCATTAGAATCCGTCGTAGTTGAAATTGCACCAAAAACCACTTCAGCATTGGAAATAGGCTCTTGTGTTTCCTGGTCAATAACTATCCCGGAAACAGAAGCATCAGGCTCTATCTGGTAAAACCGAATAGCTAAACTCTCTTGGGGATAGGATCCCGGATTATTATCAAAAGATGCCATGAGCCCCGCAATACCATTACTGTTCTCAATCCCGATTGTTTCACCACCAATATGAATCCCATTATTCAATTCAAGATATTGCAGAATAATCTCATTATCATCAGTGAGAATAACCTCAGCAGAAATGGTTCCGTTTCCACCGTATTCGCGAACATCAACAAAGGAACACACCCAGGAAGAGCCTACAGTGCCATATTCGATGGTCCCACCGGATGAAGGATCAAGGTCATCCCAAAATAAAGCGATAATGTTGTTTGGAGATCCCTGGTCAGGGATTACGGTATTATTATAAACGATACTGCCATTCCCAAATGAAATTGAGCCGTTGGAATTGATATAAACCTGAGAGTAAGTCTCACCATAAAATGTAAAATCGAAGGGGAGTTGAATGGGGCCGCTATAATCATCATCACCCATATCGGTAATAGTTTCGCCATCAGGAAAAAGATAAAAAAACTCAGGACCATCAGGTTCATGGCTATCCTGAAATACATAACCAAAAGAATCCGGTCCGCCTGAATGGCGCATCTCCCGGGGCACCCACCCGGGATGAGGATTGTGTTCACCTTTTACAGGATGATCAAGATGCTTTTCATGTTCCGGACCTAGATAATTATGCGCTGATAAGCCGGTAAATCCGATTAGGATTACAATCCAAAATAATTTATTAGATAATTTCACATAAGAATATATAGATATTTACTTCAACAGCACCATCTTCCTGGTCTGCACAAACTCACCAGAACGAATCTGATAGAGGTATACACCAGCACTTACTGGTTTACCAAAGGAATCAGTAGCATCCCATCGTACTGACCTGTATCCTGC
>JYMV01027830.1_pt1 | contig 26145 bp, 27 predicted proteins | sample 338911 | NCBI WGS metagenome assembly JYMV01 (sample SAMN03354496, study PRJNA234377) | hydrothermal vent metagenome | biome: Deep sea; feature: Hydrothermal plumes at the Eastern Lau Spreading Center, Western Pacific Ocean; material: Seawater | place: Tonga | collected 2009 | depth 2000 m m
GAAGCTGCTCCTCATAAAACTCACAGAGCTTGTCTCACAAATCGTTTTCAAGAAGCCATAAGGGTTTTGTCCAGGATCCTTACCGTCGGTCGGACAGGGTCAGAACTCTACCTGTCGGCCGCTTATACTGGTGACAGCCGATCTTCAGCGAGTGCTTTTATGGCTGACGAAACAGAACAAAAACTGGATGCTTCAAAGATTCAGGCTCCGTCTGATGCCCTGGCTCGCCCGAGCGTGATCCGGACAAAGGAAGACGAGGCTATTTGGGATGAGATGCAGAAACCACATAAACTGGGCAAACACGAGTCAGCTACGCACATTGGCTTGACCCCGGAAGTAATAGCCGAGATGCAGGCGAAAGGTCAAGCAAGCAAACTTGAGTTTTTCGACAGTACGGCAGAAGGCGCCCTAGCGGCTTTACAGGTACCGCCGAAGGAAAAACCAACGTTGCTTGCGAACGTTCCTGAATCGAAAGACGTTGTATCCGACATGACCCGGGGCGGATTGCCGATGTCCGACACGCTGCTCCCAGAGCCATGGATGGTGAAGGCTGGCGCCGATATGTTTGGCACTTTAAGCAGCATCGCCTTTCATGTAACCGCCGCTAAATTTCAAGAAACCCTTGAGTCTGTCAAGAAAGCTGTGGTCAATCCTATCGAGCACCCATTTCGCGGACATGAAGAAGAGACGTTGGCCTTGATGCCGAAAGCCAGTTGGAGCGAAGCGTACAAAGCTTTCCCAGATCTGAAAAAAGATGGCGGACTCTCGGAAGATGAGACTGTTAGGCTCATGAAAGCGATTGTCGGTAATGAATTGACTTTTTACGGACCCGAAGACAAGGCACAGGATGCAATTTGCGACGCCGGACAAGGACGCTTTATTATGGGGAAAACAGTGGGATTCGCACAAATAGCGCCTGAAGGCGTGCGCAAAGTATCCGCCGAATTCGACGCAGAAGTTAAAAATGGCAAGCGCGACGCAAATCCCCTGGCAAAACTAGCCGCCCTCAGCGATGACGAACTGGCAAAAGCAATGCTAAAGCCAGAGAACGTGCCGCTTTTAGTAGCTGCAAACATTTCACACAACCTGGAAATGTTCAAAAGACATCCAAACGAAGTGGAAATAAACCCGCTCACACTGGGCTATCACTACAATCCAGATTGTGTTTATGCAGCCAGCGATACAGAACACAAGAACGTGTTGACCAAGAAAGAAGCTGATCGAATGGGAATCGATACGGTTACAGCTTTGCCTTCTGCTAAGGTTTTGGAAAAGTCAGAGCACGCCCACAACATTGAAAAATGGCTCAAGAAGCTAGGCGGCTAAGTTTTTTTCTTGACGAATTTGACAATGCCATAAGCGCCGAGTCCTAACGCACCGGCAGCTATGCCGCATGCAGTCCCAATCATCAGAGCAAACTTTAGCGACTCCGTCTCGTCGCCAGGCTGCTTGATCTCCCAGCCTGCAAATCGGGACCGTGCTGTGTGGATATCTTTGAGTCCGTAGTCATACCAATGCCAAACGGACAGCCCGCCGATAACAAAGAACGGCACCAGGAAGGCAACTAACCACCCTTTCGAAATGAATTTTTTTCGTCCTGCTTGATCGCCCATCGTTCAAGTATAAAACTCTCTCGGGCTTATTCCAGACTTCAGGACTCAGCAAGCGGGCGGCCCCCTTGTCTTTGGGAGACTTTCATGTACGGTGGACCGCCCAGTAATAACAAAACACGAATCAGAACAAACAAGCTGCCGATAATAAACAGGCAGAAAAAGCACAGGTTGACTTGAAGGCTCCGCCGAGCAATCTGGTTCAGAAGCCGCAGGCTCAACTTCAAGAACATCAATTTCTTCGCGTTCAAGAACTTCAGGTAGCTCCGGAACAGGATCATGAACAGCCGGAAAGTCCACCAGGGCGGGCCTAAGATCGCCTCCCCCGTTTGACAACCGAAATATCCCCCAGATATCGACATGGCGTCTGATGGTCTTGCGGTCGCATCCGCTGACCCGTTCCAAGCCACGAACAGTGATGCGCCTGCCGCTTTCCAGCAATTGGAGCACCCCTATGCGGATTTGTTCGCGGGCGCCTTCCTCTCTTCCTATATTGCCTTTCTTAAAATCAGCGGGCGTCCAGGTGCGGCCAGTCTGTTTCGACAAACCGATCAAGCGATCGATCGCGCGATCGCCAAGGTTGGAATAGCTGTCTTCACTTTGCTGAGGCGCTTCAGCGCCTTCAGAAGCCGTCCAATTACAAGCTGACTGTATATCCCGACCTATTTGATTCCAATCGTCTTTTAAGACCGATTTTGAGAAGCCATTGTGCTTTTCTCGCAGCCAGGCTTCTATTAGTTGAGCCCGCTGCTCCGCACGGGCGACGCCAGGAAGCGCTCTTACACCTTCAGCTATGTCCCCGTACCAAAGATAATGCCCAATACACAAGACAGCCTGATGTCTTTGCGACGGAGCTGACAGCCCGTTTAGCCAGAATTCGCGGCCCGCGTTATAGACTTCTGGAAGCATGCCGGCGAAAGTGAAGAAGTCCGAAAAGCCGTCCTCATGCAGGTTTCTATTTTCCGTCGCCGGCGGAAGATGACTCGCCGCGGGCGCTGCTTTAAGGGCATCCAGACGGAGTTTCACGCATGATTCAAAATAATTCCAATCGTTAGAGTTTTCGTCCAGGTCCTTCAAGAAGGTAGCTATTGCCTGATCGGTGGACAGCTCTTCTCTTTTAAATTTGACTTTGGCTGTGTCGTCGAGCCAAGCGAATTCACGCTGTAATGGCAGCCGTAAGCCATTATTGGAGGGGAAAAGCTCCAATTGACCTTTTTCTATTTCTATTTCTTCTGCAAGAAGCCACTGTTTAAGCGTGCTTTCAGCAACGAACCGATCAACAGTTTCGCTGAACGGGATGTAGATATGCCAGCCACCACTGTTGCTTGATTGATAAAGAACGGATTTTGTAAGACCGACCGAAGCCAGCAAATGCTGTAGGCGAGCCAGTCCTATTTGATTGTGATACTGGCTTTCACTGTCCAGATCCAGCACGACGAACCGGGTTCGCTGGCCCCAACGGCAGCCCCAGAAAGTTTTTTCCTGCAAGGAAATGGCTTTAAGAATAGTCGTGTCACTGAGATACCCATGGCGACTCACTGTTACCCAGTCGCGCCCGGGCCATTTCAATATGCTTTTGAGGCGATTAGGATATAGCGACAAAAAAACTTGTCGCGGATCATCGCAAATGGGCGCCTCTGAGAGACGCGTAAAAGCAGGTTGGGCCAAGGTCTTCGAACTTCTTCCTTAAATGTTCTAAGGACGTGTTGACCTAACGGACCCAATCACCTATCATTCAAGTTACCAGCTTCGAATGACGGCCAATTTGTGGGTCCGTAAAGTCTTTGAAATCAGCCCGCCAAGGCTGATTTTTGCTTTACAGGGTTATTTAGTTTTGGGTGCGAACTCACTTTCTTTGTGCCACCATGCCAAGTGGCACGGCTTTCTATAACGCATCCTCATAGTACGATCCTTAAATCCTGGAATCAAGCAACTGGTGGCAATTTTGAGATATACAAGCTGTAGGCAATCGGATATACTACGCCTTTACATAGACCCTCTCAGTGTCCCATAATGCCCATGTATTCTGGCGCGGGGGTGGTGATGTCCGAAGCAGCACGCGAAGTAAAAAAAGATCCGGTCGCTCTTGAAGGATTCGAAAACCTTCTAGAACAGAGCGATACGGGTATTGAACTCGCTCAAGAAGCAGTTCAGGAAAGTGCCATGGTTGTTCAAGAAAGCGCTCCTGAAGACATCGAATCGGCTCAAGAGGTGCTAGCCGAGGCTCCTGAAGGATATTGGACAACGGAAGAAGCCGCCAAGCATTTAGGTGTCAGCCAAAGGACCGTGTTCAAACGCCTGAAAGAGGGCATCATTAAGGGTATTCGCGTTCAGGGCAAATATCGCGTTGAATGGCGAATCGAACCTGTTGAAACCTCAATACCAGGTATTGAAGTAGCTCTGGAAGATGACGACGAGATCCGGAGCAGCTACGGAACAGATCAGGAAGGCGCTCTGGAGCATGCGCAAAACCTTCGCGAACAGCCTTCAGGACCGTCTTTGCGACTTCAAGAACTGGAAAGTCTGCTCAGTGTTATCCGGGAAAAGGACCAACTTTTGCAGGCGGCGACGTATCGCAATGGTTATCTGGAAGCTGAACTGGTGCACCGTGACCGGGAAATCAAACTACTTACCGATAGTCAGCATAAGCGCGAAACAGACTTGCAGACGAGAGATCAAGAACTTAAGCAGCTTATGGAAAGCCAGAATCGGTCCGGTTGGCAAAGATTCTGGGGTTGGTTGAGTGGTTCAGGAAGCGGCTCAGGAACGTAGCGGGGATGGTGGCATGTCTGGTTTAAGAGTTTCGGCGAGCAAGGGCCAGCAGCCCCTTCAGATCTGGTGGCTGCTCGATGAGCTGAAGAAACGCAAAATTTCACAAGTGTCTTTCGCGGAGAGACTTGGCATTAGCGTGCCGGTTCTGACTGGCAGAAAGGGAGTCTTCCCAGCCGACAAAGTGACCGAGTGCATGCAGCTCTTGAAGGATTGGGATGGACCGTTAACCGGGGAAACGAGCCTCGGTGGACGAAAAGGCGGAAATCATCCCTGGCATGGTCCCGCGTTTAGCGCTGGAAAAAAACTCTAAGCGTCAAGCTCAGTCAGTCTTTGTATCGCTGTAATCAGTTCATCTGAACTACATGCTTGATCAAGAAAATCGTCTAAGTCAGCCGCTAGGCAGCGTTCCTTCATACCTGGTTTATTGTCAGTGGACATGCAGATAATGGGAATCCTGGTCCCTGACTCGCTTTCCAACGCTCTAATTTTTGTCGCACACTCAAATCCGTTCATCGATGGCATATTGAAGTCCATGATGATTGCTGCATAAAACCCTGGTTTGAACTTAGATATGGCACTTGGCCCGTTTGCTGCTTCCTCGACTTCATAACCAGCGTATTGCAGCATCAGAGCCAATGCTGTTCTCGATATTGGTCTATCGTCAACGACTAGAATTTTGCTTTTTGCCATTGCTGAAAGCCATTAAGGGGCAACTGTAGGGAAGCTGCGATAATGCCCGACAAGCCGGAATCCCTTGCTGTATAGGGCGTTTCAGGCGATCAGTGAACGCCAAATCCGGGACATCCGAGCAGATCGCGGCCGATCTACCGGCGACTCGTTGTAGTCGAGGTCGGTTAAGGACTATGCATTTTGCAGATGTTTATCAGGAGGAGATGTGTCCGCAATTGGACCACTACGGCGCTGCCAATTGATCGGAAATGAAATCCGATGATCGGCTGTACCATTCCAGGTTGGCGAAAAGCCACGTGTGCCAACAACTTCGACAATCTCCCGACCAATGGCAATATCAGCTTCATCACCGCCTTTGGTGGCACCGAATGCGAGATCTAAGTCATATCCCAGAACGGCTCGTTCCAAATCTTGTCCATGGTAGAAGCATCCGCCTCGAACAGCATCCCGATCCCAACCAGAATCATCGACAGCTTCCCAGAAATCTTCCCACCCTTCATCCAGGGTGTAGCCAGCATTCTCAACGCATACGAGCAGGCAATGAAGCGGTTTCCATTAAAATAGCTGCCTGAACGCGCCCGAAACGCCTTATACGGCAAGTGATTCCGGCTTATCGGGCGTTATCGCAGCTTCCCTACACTTGCCCCCTGTAGGGTTTCGATATCTTTTTCAGTAGTGAATCTCACCGAAAAAGAAAGATCCTTTCGGAAAACAATTTTGTCATCACCCCCCTGGTAAAAGTCACGGATGCGCGCTTCTTGCGTATACCCAATGGAGTTGTAGAAGGCCCTCGTTCCCGCAAAATCTTCGGAGCCTGAAGTTTCAACTAACAAGGCTCGGGGATAGCGAAGCTGTCACCAGGGGCAATGGGTTCGACGTGCCTCTAGCGGTAACAGGTTCTGCCATTGCGTCGCTTGGCATGAGTGGAATGTAGAGGCAGAGCCAACAGTGTTATCACGGAACAGAAAAGATCCAGTCATACAGGGAACTTCTTGATTGCCTGATCGTATTCTTCCTGTGCCACAGCCAAACTCATGCGAGAGTAGATCTCCAAAGACTGTCTGGTAGCGTGTCCTGAGTATGGCTGGATCATCGCATCGTCTAGTCCCTGCTTTTTCAACCAAGTAAATAAGAAATGCCTGAGCTTATGCGGAGAGATTGTTTTCTCGATACCGGCAGCGGTGGCGTACCTTTGGAGAATTTTTCTAATGCCTCTGTCCGTGTAGCGTTTTTTCCATGAGGATTCAAACAAGTATGTGGCGCCACTAACCTTCATGTCTTTGACGTGCATGGCCAGTATTTCTTTGAATGATTCTGGGAAAGGAACTATTCTGTCCTTGCCGCCTTTGCCAAATTCTATGCGCATTTGACAGCGCTTAAAATCGACATCGACAAGTTGAATGTTAACCAGCTCGCTAACCCGAGCACCTGTATACAAGAGCGTTTTGATAATTATTAGGTCTTGAGTGTTCTGGCCTGTCCAAACAGTTTCATAGTATCGCTTTAATTCGTCCTCGGTTGGGATGTCTGGCAGGGACTTGGTTTTGGTGACCACGGTTACATCAAGCTCAGTTCTCAGATGCCGAAAAACAGCTTTCAAATAATTGTAGTCCGGTCGCTCGTTACGTAGCAGCTTTGCAATTTCTTTGGCTTTTTTTTGCGGATTTGTTCTATTCATCAGGGTTTCCTTAAGCAGCTTTGAGCTCTATTCGTTTTTCCATGTCACAAGAGTGTAAGTTTCAGAATTATTTGTCGCACTTATTGCAGAATTATTTGTCACACTTGGCCGCCCCAAAATTCAGCAGATCATCGACAACTTGACGCAGTAAGCGCACCACTGCCGGTGGTGCGCTGTGCACAGTCAACAATTCTTCCTTTAAAGGTGGGCTTGCGAAGTGCCTTGTGATCGCTAGCTCTCTGGTCTTAGCTGCAGTGCAGGTTTCGAAAGGGTTCCACTTATTCCAAACATCATCATTTCTCGGGCAGTTTCGACGACATCACGAGTTATTTCTCTGACAACATCTTCATTGATTTTCAGGATTCTGACAATCATGGCGAACAAATTTACCAAAGTCCTTAAAACGCCTTGTGTATACCAGTAAATTAGCGTGTAGACCTCTTCCGGAGGTTTCGGCAAGTTCAGTGTTTTCAGTTGGTGGTCAATGTATTGTGCGGTTTCAGCGGCAGAGAGCGGCTGCAGTTCTTCTGCGTGTGCAACCCTCACCGAGAAGTGCCACATTTTTCTCAGGCTTCTTTCAAAGCCTGGATCGGCTATCAGCAAGACCCCGATATCCCATTGCTCTTGTATATCTCGAAGTTCTTCCAGCGCCTGGTATTTGAGCCTGAAGGCCTCGTCCACGACCACAAGCTTTAAGTGCTGCTTTTGCGTTTCTTGAGCCCAAGCAGCTGGACTTTGCCAGCTAACAGCTCGCAAAAAAGCATCCTCAAACCTGTTCCTCAATTGAGTCAACTCGCTTCTGAGTCGTGGTGCCGAAACTGTTACACTTGGCAGGTAGTATATACTATCGCAAAGCATCATTGCTGCCGGCTCTACAGATACAGCGTTCTTGGCTGTTAGATTCGCTTCTATTGTTTGCCAGTTGCAAAATCTTTTTGCTGAGACGGTTTTGCCAATGCCAGGCTTACCGAAGCAAAGTCCAATTTTCCTGTCTTCTCGGCACACTGTCGCCAATTCGACTAGATTGAAATGAGATTCCGACTCAAGAAAGAAATGGCTACTGGATTCGTTTTTCATGGAAATGTTTTCTCAACTTTAGTCTGACTGCCGTAATAGCCGGTTCTTCCACCGGTGGGTTCTTACAAGCTTCATCGCTGGCGATGAAGTCTTTGGCTGCAGTGTTCTTCTTTTTGATTTCTGCTTTCAAGTTCTTCTTTGCTTTTGCATTCCTTTCCATCACATGCGAAACATCCTGCTCGCTCTCGAACAAGTCTGCATCAGTAGCTTTGCAAAGCAGCTTCCCTTCTTGTTCGTAAACCCAGATGCTTGAGAGATCGCGCGGATCGAATCTGATCGTAAATTCCTCTCCGTGCGCCTGCGTCAGCAGTAAGTGAGAATATCGGCGGTGCTTGAAGCGAATTCCCTCAGGCCACATCTTTCGCGGGCGGCTTACCTTTTGTAGCATCAGATCGAGGGCATCCAGACTTTCAGGCATCCGCGCAAGACACTTACCCTCTGCCCACTTCACCATGGGTGCAGTCCGTATTCCCTTATGCTTCTTTTGGTGGTACTCGCTCATGAGCCACTCGTGAAACTCGGACTCCAGCCTCGAGAGGCTTACTGGTTCTGTTTTTTCATTCTTTCTCTTGTGCGTGAATCGTTGATCAACAGTTCTGAAGAATCGTTCAATTTTGCCCCTGCCTCTAGGCTTTTTCCGGCGGCTTCTAACAACCTTCACTTTTAAATCTGCGCACACTTGCTCGATATGAGTCGACTTGAACACGTACTAGCCACATAAACCCAAAAAGTTCCGCTAAGCCATATGACAACTTGACAAAAGCACGATTCTGTCAAGCTAAGAATCCGATTATATGAGCGTTTCCAGCTTCGTTCTCTTTTTTTACCCTGGTAGACTTGACGAAAGCTGTTTCCAGCAAGAAGAGGTCAAGTACAAAGAATGGTTGGACAAGCTCGGATTTTAAGCCCAAAAGAGATCAAGAATATTTTCCAGCTTCTTCCGACAGCCAGGGATAAAGCCATGTTTGCGATTGGTATTTACACAGGCCTGCGTGTTGGGGAGATAGTTGCATTGAGAGCTGATCAGCTTTTCACGGAGTCAGGCAACGTCAGGAGCATTCTCAAAGTCAAACGAAAGAAAAAGAAGAATGTTGTATATAGCGACATTCCAATGCATGAAAAACTCAAGAAGGTCTTAGCTGATTACTATGAGCCTGGCAAATTTGGTAAGTGGTTATTTCCTTCTGAAGCGGCTGCTTCAGGACATTTGACGAGAGCTGCGGCTCACAACATCTTGGCGAAAGCATTTGAAACATTGGGTCTTGAGGATGCTTCAACTCACTCGATGCGGCGCTCATGCTTAACGTCAATGAGCCGAGCCGGAGTGCCTTTGCGAACAATACAAGAGATTTCTGGACATGCAAGTCTCAGCGATCTTCAGGCTTATTTGGATGTTGATCCTGATGATAAGCGACGGGCCATTGATCTGTTGAGGTATTAATGCCGGACGAATCTAAAATCAAAATAGGAAGCAAACCGAGACTGCCGGACGAATTTGATCTTGAGCAACTCGACAAATACTTTGTTTTGTCTCCGGCTGATCTTGCTGAAATTCAAGATTGCAGAGGAGCCACAAACAAAATTGGTTTTGCAATTCAATTATGCAGTTTGCGTTGGTTTGGCTTTCTTCTTGTTGATTTGAAGCCAACTCCACAAAATGTCGTGGACATTCTGATTAAGCAAATCGGCATCAACGAGCCGATAGACTTATCAGCCTACCCACACACCAAGACAACATTAAACGCTCACCCGGAACGCATTCGGAAGTATCTGGGATTCCAAAAATGTGATGAACTGCAACGCCTGCGGTTGCTAACCTATCTCACAGAGCAGGTTCTGGAATTGCCTCGCAACACAGATTTGCTCGATGTTGCATGTGTTTGGCTGTATGAGAATCAAATTGTCCGTCCTGCAACGCGTACTCTTAAAGACGTTATCTCCGAAGCCAGTGCAAACGGTATGGATGGAGTCTACCGGCGCATCAGCGGAGAACTGACGAAAGAACAGAAACAAATGATCGAGGGTCTTCTTGAAACAAAACAAGAAGGCAGCGAAGGCGGGTTTTCTCAATTAGAGGAATTGAGAAAGTCCGCGAAACGCGAGTCAACTCGGTCAATGAATGAGCTTACCGACAGAGTAAAACGGCTCAAGGAGTTGCCGTGTGAAATAGCAGCAATCAAAGAAATTCCACTGCCAACTCGGCAGTTACTCTCGACCTGGGGCTACCAGCGGGATGTCTGGTCGTTACGTCGTTGTAACGATGACCAGAAATATAGCGTTGTTGCTGTCTTCCTAAATACAGTTCTCACAGATACAGTAGATGCCATTGTCGACATGCAAGATAGACTCATAACCCGCTATCAATCTCAAGCACGAGAAAAGAAGGACGCATTACTGCGCTCTGCTGAAAAGGCTAGAACAGCCGCAATTGAAGCATTCGAAGATATCGGTTTTGTGATTGTAGACGAAGAAAATATTGTTGATAGTGATGTAAGAAAAGAAGTGTTCAAAAAAAGATCAGCTCAATCTCTTCGCGAACTTCTTGCTGACTGCCGATCAATTAAATTCGGCAGCGACGCACACTTGCAATTCATGAGTTCTTCTTACGGAGAGTCCAGAAAGTATTCGCCGCAAATGTTGGCCTGTACGCCTTTTAACTTCAAGGAAAATTCTCCAGTTGGCGAAGCCGTTGCTTACATGAATACAATCAACAAAGAAGGCCGTAGAAAACTTGATGAGCGGGCACCAACTGCCTTTCTGTCAAAAGGCTGGCAAAAGCATGTCATAAAAGAGAAAGACGGCAAAACAGTAATATCGAGACCGCACTATGAGATGGCATTGATGTCCACGATCAACGCCAACCTAAAAGCCGGCGAGGTTACTGTCTCAAATTCCAGACGGTGGGGTGATCTCGAAGACCTCTTGATTCCTCTAGAGGAATGGCAAACCACAAAATTTGCTCACTACAAAAATCTGAATCTGCCAATCGATTCTGTTGAGTTCATTGGATTGCTCAGAAATGATCTAGAGACAATGTCCAGAATAGTGAATGAGGGAGTGCCTTCAAATAAACTCCTAAAAATAGACGCGGCAAAGGGTACGTATAAACTGTCACCATTCAAAGGTGGGGATAAGAAACGAGCTCGTCACATAAAGCAGTTAAGAACCCTCATCCAGAGTGAGTTACCGCAGGTGGACTTAATAGACATTTTAATCAAGCTCGATAATGAGACTGGATTCTTGCGCCACTTTGTAGCGCCGGCGCTTAGAGAATCAAAGCAATCTATTGAGACTCTCAGAAGCAATGCTATAGCTGGATTGCTTGCCATTGGCTGTAACATCGGGCCTTATCGGATGGCAGCGGCGACTAAGGGAATTTCGCACTTTGATATTAGTTCAATCGCTGATTGGTTTTTCACGCCGGAAAGTCTGAAAGCGGCGGCTGTGGACATTGTGAACTACGGTTTTGCGCAGCCGATCACCAAAAATTTTGGCACCGGCGAGATCTGTTCCGCCGACGGAATGCGATTTTATTCCCCGTCTAATTTGTTGCGCACTGACTACAGCGCGGTGTTACGTGATCGTGGCATTACAATGATCACGCATACGGCAGACAACTTGTTGATGCTGCATCAGCAACCAGTTCCGTGTCGGCTGAGAGAGGCTGCTTATGACCTCGATGGACTCTTGGCGCATGGGACTGAGATGGAGCCGACCATTTGCTTTACCGACACTCACGGCTACACTGAAACAGTTCTTGGAGCGGCTCCGATGCTGGGGTATCAAATGGCACCAAGGATCAAAGACATCAAGGATAAAACGCTCTATCGGTTCGAGCGAGGACCCAGTTACAATCACCTTGATCCAATCATCAAAGGAACAATAAAAACGCACCTCATTCATGCTGTTTGGGATGACATCGTCAGAGTAATTGCTTCCATCCATACTCGAAGAGTGTCTGCCTCACTTATTCTTGCAAAGCTTAGTTCTTATGCACGGCAAAATTCCTTGTACCAAGGGCTGCGTGAAATCGGCCGGGTACACAAAACGATTCTCATCCTGCGCTGTCTGCATGACGAAGATTTCCGGCGCCTGCAGACAAAGGAGATTAACAAGGGAGAACGATCTCACGACTTGGATAGATTCTTATTCTTCGGGAAACAGGGCGCGCTGCGTTCACGAGATTTCCTTGACCAACAACACTCATTTAGCTGCCTGTCCATTCTCCACAACGCAATTGTTGCTTGGAATCTCTCTGAGCTTCCGGCTGTGTTGGAGCGCCTCAAAAACAGAGGCCGCATAATCAGTGATGAGGAACTTGCACTCATTAGCCCGCTTCTGTGGATGCACGTAAATCCTTTCGGACGTTACGACATTACTCCTGACCGGATGCGCGATGCGGCATGAAAGCTATTTACTATTGCTGGAAATATAAAGCTTTCGTCAAGCAAAACAGCAAAAAAATGTTTGACCCTACCGCGATGGTCATATGGGTACACTTCCAACCTGACAGAATCGTGCTTTTGTCAAGTTGTCATATGGCTTAGCGGAACTTTTTGGGTTTATGTGGCTAGTACGTGTTGAAGTCCCGCCCTCGGTCGGTATAGATAATTTCGGGAATACCGCACACGGTCCATCTTTGGTCATCCTTCCTCCAGATGGCTTGCCTCAAAGCAAGCGCTATCCTCATCGAATTGGCAGCTCCGACGCCAAGGAAATAACCCATTATCACTCGGCTAAAATCGTCTTCGATTGCCGTCAACCAGACTTTTCCAGTTCTGCCAAATTGATCCGTGGCGTAGATATCCAGTTCTTTATGGTCGGCTTGCCACATCTCGTTGGGGCGCTTTGCCTGCCGGCGAATGATCTGGTCAAACTCCTTTTCATAAGCTTCGTCGCTATCATGAGCCAGCACCTTCAGCCGGCGATTTATTTTCCTGCAGACTTCTGCAACAAGAGAATAGGATGGTACTTTCACTTGTTTGCTAGTGCAGCCTTCCGCCACCTGCTCCCAAACCCACATAACTGTTGGCTTCGGAGACTTCAGGAAAAACCCTTCAATTACTTCCTGCAGATCCCAAGTCAGGCTTCGTCTTTGTCCCTTATCTCTCCGGCTAGCACGGTGCAGCCCTTTGAGTCCTTTCATTTCAATGGCCCGAAGTTTCCGCCAAACAGTACGCGTGCTCACCTTGGCCTCACGTGCTACCTCAGTTACCGTTGCCTCGCCAGCTAGATAACGAGCGAGGAGCTTTGACATAGTCAAGGCAGAATCTGCCGACGTCAACTTTTCGCTGCCCATGTCGGTCCTGTATGCAAAAGTCACAATTTTCGCTACACTCGGCCAGACGCTCAAGAAGCGCATTCCGTCGTGTAGCGAAAATAATAGTCAAAACTCGAACAATTTCACCACTAGTTTCGCTACAAAAATTTTAATAGAGGAACAGTCGTGAAGATTGGCTATGCAAGGGTATCCACGGAAGAGCAGAATCTGGATATACAATTGGCCGCTCTTCGGAAAGCTGGCTGCAAGAAAATTTTCCAGGAGAAGATCTCCGGAACAAAGTGGGAGAGACCCGAGCTCCACAAAATGCTCAGCATTATAGATAAGGGAGATATAGTCATCGTCTGGCGTCTTGATCGGCTCGCCCGATCCACCAAGATGCTCCTCGAAATCACAGACCAGATAATGAATGTTGGCGCAAAGTTTTCATCATTATCAGAACCGTGGGCAGACACTACGTCGCCTGCAGGCAAGATGATTATGACCATATTCGCTGGTATGGCTGAGTTTGAGAGAGACCTGATTAGAGACAGAACCGGTTCAGGCAGAAAGGCGGCCCAGGACCGGGGAGTAAAATTTGGGCGGCCATCTAAGATGACTGAAGCTCAATTGAAGGTGGCTAAGCGGCTTTTGCGGGACGGTCAATCGATCCGGCAGGTAGCCGCAACCTTTAATGTTCACTACACCACTTTGTACCGATTGCTGCGCTCCTGGCACTAAATACGGTTGCAAGGTGTGACAAATAATTCTGGAAAAACCGCGACATTTAATTCTGCAAAAACTGCGACAAATAATTCTGAAACCTACACACAAGAGAATTGACCGTAGGTGACATGGGCATAGCCCAAAGGATTGAGACCACGCCAGTCTTCCGGGGTCATGCGGTCGGACCAAGAGGAATCACTCAGTACTTCTTGGAGCATGAGTGTGTTGATATAAATGAGCGAGACTTGCAGTAAATGCAGGCAAAGCATCGATAACTCTTGGTCTTCAAGGTTGTTAGAAATTATCTTGCTCTGTTGTCCGAAATGGATAAAGCTGTTTACACTGTTCCAGTTTTCGATGACGTTGAGCCCTTCATGAATCTCCCGGCGCAGCGATTCAGAGCGGAGATAGCGACAAAGAAAAATTGTCTTGAGGGCACGACCAAGTTCTAAAAACGCTTTGTATGTTGGATGGCTGAGATTGTCTCTGGTGAAGCGTCTTAGTATTGCTTCAGCGTCAGCGGTGCGCGTCTTGATGGCAACGGCACATTTGACCATCTCATCGTACTGTTCTTTGATCAACTGCCAGTTAATAGCCGTGGTCATGATTGGTTGCAAGTTCGGATAGTCACCAGCCTTGCCTATTCCCGGACTATTGAGCTTTTCCTTTCGAATTCCCTTGAGTCGCGGCAATAGTTCAAACCCAAGAAGAAAAGAGAAGGCAAAAGCTACCTCACTCTGCCCGTGGCTGTCAGTGTATGCCTTATCAACCGACATGGCGGTGCAGTGATGAAGGACGCCTTCGATCATGGCGGCAACCTCGGAGGACGAACAGCGCTTCAACTGCGAATAGATGCAGGTTGATTTGCGCTCAACATGCCAGTAAATCATTACACCTCTGCCTCCATAGCGTGAGTGCCACTCGGTCATGAGGTTTTGATCCCAGGAGCCAAACTTCTTGGAGTCAGCGGCACAAGAGGTGGTGCCCTCGCCCCAAATGTTGGTTTGGCGCACTTTGAAAATTTCATTCACCAGCCGACGGATAGCATTACGGACAGCATCGCGAGTGACATATCGGCGAGTTATGTACTTCAGATCAGCATATTTTTCGTCAGCCCGTGCGCGTTTGATACCGGCATTGGTGCCGATACCATGAAGTGAAAGAATAAGCCTCTTGCGCACAGTTGCCCGGTCTAGTACCTCGCGAGTGCCTACGCTGGAAAATTCATCGGTGAATCCGGTTCTAAGTTCAGCCTCTTTGAAAACATCCAGGATGGTTGTCTGAGGCCAGCGCTGTTCCAGTTCATCGCCCAGTTTGTCCAGGTTTGCGGGAGTTACCTGGGGCTTCAGAGGCGTGAGCTTTATTTTGCCGGTGGCAGTTATTTTGACTTGGTCATTCGTCTTGATAGTCTCATTCAGCTCTGTCAGAGCGCCTACCATTTCGGCTTGGAGCCCCTGGATCAGTTGCACCGGATCGAGTGGCATCTCCAAGTCTGCATAGTATTCAGCACGCCTTTCTTCAAAATCGGCCGGTAAGTCTTCGTCTGGATTTCTGAATTTGTTAGCACCCGGAACCCATGCCTCCTTGGTCCTCTATTTGAAAGAACTTGAGTAAAAGTGCGAACCCAAGCCCGTTTTCATCATTTCTGTTTTCGAGTAATTGTAATTCCAATGGCTGAAGTGTCCAGTATTCCTGCAATTCGGAGATTTCCCAATCACGTTTCATGACTACTCTCTTTCATGGGGCATATTTTTAAGCGAAGTTCCTAGAACATACAGAGTAGGAACTTATTGGTCAAAAAGAGAGTACCACAAACCTGGAAACGCCCAAAGTTTGCTTCTAAAAACCGTCGCTTTCCGTTACCATAATAAAAGTCGGAACTTTATTACTTTCGGCTCTGGTAGTACATTTGACTCACAGTAAGGTCCGCTATCGCTCTCCCTGTGGCACTTAAAGCCAGGTTGAAACCATTGCCCCTGGTGACAGCTTCGCTATCCCTGAGCCAAGAAAGGGGCAATCATTGAATCAAGCATCGTGGATGGAAAAAGACCGCTCGCGTCTATGACTGCCTCCAGTCCGGCTAAATCATGATGCCTTACCTCTCGAACTACCCAGGTTTTGTGTGATTTTTTTACGCCCATATTCGAGACCGATAGTGGTGCTCACAAATTCTAAATTTTGGAGTGAACATCTACTCGTGGCTGCTTATCAAAACTGCTTTTCTCTTTGCTTATCAGATTTAACTGCTTGAGTATTTCTGCAGGCGACAGCCTCTTTTTGTAGTCGATGTCCACAAATGCGTATCTTATTTTCATACTTTTATCGATGATATATGTTGCGGGCAGAGGGATTTCAAAGCTTTCGTCGCCGTTGTATTTTGGCAGGTCTGCCCCGAACAAAGCATAAAAGGGTCTTTCCAATTTTGGCACGGAATAGACCAGCCCATAGCCTTTACCTGTGTGGTTACCCACATCACTGAGAACCTCAAACGACAATCCATTTTTCAGAACAGTTGCAGCACTAGACGTTGGTAACTGTGGTGAAATTGCAACCAAAGAAGCGCCGCTTGCCTTAATTTGAGGCAAAATTTCTTGCAAGTCGTGCAGCTCTCGATTGCAAAAGGGGCACCAACTACCTCTGTAGAAAGCAAGCACCACTGGGCCTTCAGTGAGAAGATCTGTTAATTTGATGAACGTGCCCTTAGCGTTTGGCAAATCAAAATTGGTAGCAAAATCGCCAACTTTCAGGCAATTCGCCGGTACATCTTTCACGTCTAGTTTCGTATGCGTGCCAGTCGCTTTTCTTTCGGTCGCGGCCTCGATTAAATAACATTCGGCACTCATTTTATGCTCCTCAGCAGATGAACTGCTGCCGCTTAGACATACAATACCTGCCGCAACAACTATTTTTTCAGAAAGACGCTTATTCAAATTTGCACCACTTCTGTTCTCTAGACCGACGGTTGGAATCATTCTAGTTGTTGATAGCTGTAGCAGAAACGGTTACAAATACAGTGTCTGCGAGCTTTTGAAAAACAACTTCAGGTCTCTGTATTTTGTAGTCTTCAAGTTTCACAGGAAACTTCCCTGTGAATGTAAGTGAGGGTTTGGAGTTTTTGCGCTTGAGTGTTACAGTGACGGGAATTTTTTGTTCAAGCGTCACACCGTGAATAGTAACCGATCCGTCTGCAATCACTGAAACCGGCTTGCCTTGGGCAAAAGCCTCATGGTCACCCGTAACTTTTGACACTTTGAAAACTGCCTCTGGAAATTTCGCTGTCTGGAGGAAGTTATCTCGCATATGCTCGTTGCGAAGAGCGATGCCAGTGTCGATTGAAGCTAAATCAACATTGAATTCTGCAGAAAAGTCTTTGTTGAAGTTTAAGTCCTCGTCTATCGAAATACTGCCTTTGAGCTTGTCCGTGTGTCCTTCTATAAGTTCAATAGGCGCGTTAGAGTTGAAAATGACTGCGTTTTTACTCGGTTTTACAACAAAAGATTGGCTGGCCCTTGCAGGCATTGGAGGCAAAGGTGAAGAAGATAAGAGTAGAACTACCAGCGCTAAGCCTCTTCTTGTAAGACAAATCATCGGTCATACACTCCTTTTTTGTTGGTTAGGTAAGGGAATTCGTTTGAATGCTGCGAACAAGCAACTCTTCAGCGAAATAGCGTCGGAGTTCTTTTAAGACCGGAATTGCTGCGAATTCTACCGGCTGATCAAATTTCAGAGCGACATTTGATATCACTGCCCTGAAAGATTCTGCAGTCTGAAGGGTAGCAAGTAGCTGCCAACTTACGTCATTAAGCTCGAGGCTGCGAACACCTCGGTTATCACGAAAGATCGCCAGCCTTGTTCTTTTTTCGTTCGACCCTAGTTCAATCTCATCGTCATTAAGAGCAGAAGACAGTAGCGCAGGAGTATCATTCTGGTAATCAACTGCCTCCAGCGTTGGATTTACGCATGGTCTCTCACCAAGAACCTCTAAAAACAACTCGTCACCCCGCTCACCTAGAGCAAGTGGAATGAAAGAAACATCTCTTTCTGCCACGGAATGAAGCAGATACTCGTACTCGGATAGCTCAATAATCCAGGTAGGATGACAGAAGTGCTCAAGGAAGCGGCTGAAACCTTTGGCACTGCGATTCATGTTGAAGTCGGTGTTGGGCAACTCACGAACGAAATCAAGGCAGATCTCGTCCCAGCGCTGAGCTAGAGCAGATTGCGTGCCGGGATAAATAGATTCAAGCAAGCTCTGGTATTCAGAAAATACGAGAGACTTGTAGAGTTCAAGTCCCTTCTGTGATACTGAATCGGGTGGCTGTTCCTTTTTTCCTGTCAAAAAATCAACTATTGAAGTTTGCACGTCAGCTAACTGCATGGAGTTTCTTCCTGTCGTCTAAACTGGTTCTGGTGAAGGTTTTGAATTGCTTGCAGTGTTTCCGAATTATACGTAACTCAGATAGAATTTCACTAAATTCAGGAAAGTTATCGTCACGTTCAAGAAGAATGGCTTTTGGTCTTGTTCTTGCTAGAGTGTAGTCAAGCAAATTGTAGACTCGCTTCGAGATCGGTTCTCCATGCGTATCTAAAATCCATTGCTTGCCGTTTTTATGTCCGGCGATATGCATCTGCACCACTCGCTCGGTATTCGTTTCACCAATGAAATCGTGTTCGTCTAAGTCAAAATTCCTGGCATTGACGACAATATTGTTCAAGTCTAAAAGGATTCCGCAGTCAGCTTTTTCACAGATTTCAGATAAGAACTGTGACTCAGTCATTTTGGATTCGCCGAAAGTCATGTAATACGTTATGTTTTCCAGCAAAAGCGGTACTTCAAGGTACTCCTGAACTAGTTTAGCCCGCTCAGCCACATGCTTAACAGTCTCTTTTGTGCGAGGAAGAGGCAGTAACTGGTGCGTGTATCGACCTTGATTGCTGGAGAAACATAGGTGGTCGCTGACCCAAGGACACTTTGTTTCAGTGATCAGTTTTTTGAGCAGCTCTAGATACCTGTAGTTGATTGGATCAACACCACCAATGGACAAGTTGACTCCGTGAGGAAGTAACTGGTATTGCTGAATTGCCCGCTCCAGGCTGATTCTGGCAGCGCCGCCTATGCCCAGATAATTCTCTGAGATAATTTCCAACCAATCGATTTGGTCTTGCGCAGCAAAGATAGAATCGCTTAGTTGTCTTCGAAATCCTAACCCGATGCCTAACTCAGGTAATGACTGCAGATGATTCATTGGATGTTTTTGGTGGCGGGAGTAGAGTTGAACTACTCCCGCTACGCTACTCCTGTAGTTCGTTATTTGCCTTTGTCTGCCCCTTTGCCCATAGCAGCTTTGTCATGCGTACTGCATGATGCATCTTTGCCACCTTCGGCTGTTTTACAAGAAGATTCCTTGCCTTTTTTCTTCGATGCTTTTTTTGCCGCGTCGGCGCCCTTCTCGTCCTTGCCGCAAGATCCTTTGCCACAGCCATTGTCTGCTGCAATTAAAATCCTGTCTCCAGTTCTGTCGACGTGATTAAAAGGCGTGTCGGCTTGGGCGAAGCCTGCTCCGATCGAACCGGCAATGCCTAATGCAGCAAGTGCTGAGCGAAATAGCAAGTCATTTTTATTGTTCATTTTTTTCTCCGTTGTGTTTGTTGTTGTAGCTGATGTTCATCGTCAAACTTTTTTGAAAACTAGGCCTTTAGCCAATCAAGTCTAATTGAGGCAAACTAATTGACCTTAATTTGATTTGCGCCCCTAATCGCTCTGCTGGAGACATCTTGAAAGAAAGCGACAATCCGGAGATCTTGTTTTTTCCAACGCGGATCTAGCCTCACCTCGGTGTTGAGCGTGATTTGCTTGTTGTCTTCAAGTTTTACGGACTCACCAACTTTGTGAAGATATCTCACGACACCAGTGTGTTCAAGCACAGACCCACCATTTTCACCTGAGCGTACGTTTGACCTCAGATTGTTCTCTGTGACAGCGATGAAAAGTTGAGCGTTCGTACCAGACGAACCTGAAGGCGCAATGGCACTGATGCCCAACTCTTTTTTTGACGCATCGTCTGCAGCATTGCTGGAGCTTATGCTGACCCTGACTTTTGGGACTCGCGACGCTTTTTCAATGGCATTTTTTAAGTTCCCACGTCCACTGCCGACCATACCAAAAGTGCCGTCAACAATAGCTTCCGGGGTATAAACTGATTGCTGCCCTAGCTTTTTTGCGTAATCATGCTGTCTGCTTGTGAACAGCGGCGCGGAATATGGATCTTGCCAGCCCAGGTAGTTCCAATAATCAACATGTTCACTGAGGACAATCACGTCAGACCCAAGATCTTTTTGGAGATCTATTGCTACACGGTCAGCTGGCGGACAGCTGGAACAGCCTTCTGATGTGAACAGTTCGACAACAACTGGCTGAGTTGCATCCGAAGATGAGGCTTGCTCAGCCATGAGAGGCGTGGTGACGATAGCCGCAAACATTGATGCGGCGAGCAATTTTGAGTAGTTAGGTCCATTCATTGTATCGGTGCCTCGTTGACTTTCATTAACTCAAGAACTTTTCGAAATCATCGCTAGCAATCTGTTCTTGTCTAGCGGGCTAGCGAATACGTAATCCGAACCGTTTTCTGAAAGAATAACCACATTGTGGTTTCCGGCCTTTCCTAAACGCCCGACCTTGCCAGCTATCCGAACTTCTTGGGATTGCACGAATGACAAATAGCCTGTAGGGGCGAAATAACAATCAATGCAAAAGCTTTTGTCAGTGCTGCTTTGATAGCATGCTCGTAAAATTTTTCTACCAGAGTTATCTTGATACTGGTCAAAGCCAACTATCCTGAGACCCGTGATTTGTTTCATGTTCGCGCGCGAAATCACAGCAGCTAGTTTGCTTTTTTCGGGTTTGCTTGCAACCTTGAAACCATCGATGTGTCTGAAATTCCTCTGGGATGCTGTTGGCGAGCCGTCAGCCGTCTCATTGACCAATGTCTCGGCACTGATGGCTCCTTCACCGACAAGATTTGGGGAGAAAAAAAATAAACACACACAAGCCGCGAGTGCTAGGCTCGAAAAGCCCCAAATTTTTATTTTCCGACCGGCTCTCGCATGTTCGCTGTGCTCTTTCAAAACGGAATCTAAAACTCTAGCCTCGAGGCCAGCTGGTACTTTAACTCTATCGACTACAGCTTTGACACTGCGGTCGACCATGAGAAGTGCCTCCCACTCGTCACTGCAACTACTGCACGCTGAGAGGTGTTCCTGCAGAATCGCCGAATCGGTTACGGGTAACTCGTCGTCTATTTCTGGACACATGAAAACTAAGGCTTTAGCGCAGTCCATCCTTCTCACCTCCCTCTTGATTCTTGTTCTTCGTAACTTGGGGTATAGTTCCCCCTCTGGTATTCTGACTGTCGCCTGGCAGCATTTCATAAAGGGCTTTGCGAGCCCTGTGCAGGCGGGACATGACTGTACCGATCGGAATAGAAAGCATTTTGGCGATGTCTTCGTACTTCATGTCGCTTACTTCATGCAGAAGCAAAGGTACTGCGAAAAGCTCGGGAAGCTTGGAGAGAGCCTCTTCCAGCTCTACTAAGTCCATCTTTCGAGAAAGTTGTGCTTCGGGATTCGATTTCAAATCAACCAGTGTTTCGAGTAGTTGTGAATCCTGCAGAGACAGATTGATGCTGCGGTTGGACAACTTTGAGAGATGGTCCCTTATCAGATTAATCAGTATCGTGTACAACCATGCTTTCTCGTTGCTCCCAGGAGTGAAGCTATCAAAAGCCTGATAGGCTTTGACAAAACAACGTTGCACAATGTCTTCAGCTTCTTCATGGTTATGCACTCTCACATAGGCATATCGATAGAATTCTGAGGAGTATGTTTTGACCCAGACAGCCACCTTATGGTTCTTCGCGTGCTTCTTTTTGAAAAGTTCGACTAAGCGCATATCTTTTTCGGAGTCCTAACGTACGTGGCAACTTGCATCGCCAGTTCTACTAATGTAGTTCTGGTGATAATCTTCAGCGGTGTAAAAGACAACAAACTTATCCAAAGCTGTAACGACTGAAGAGTTTTTTGGAAGACTTGCGTTTTTGCTTTCAATAGCTTGCAAAGCTTCTTCTTTCTGCTTTTCACCTTCAAAGAAAATCGCCGAGCGGTACTGATCGCCTATATCTGGACCTTGTCTGTTGACGGTGGTCGGGTCGTGTATATCAAGGAAGTAGCTCGTAAGAGCCTTAAACGTTGTTTTGCCAGGGTCGTACACCACACGAACAGTTTCAGCATGTTTTGTGCCATGCCGGCAGACAGATTCATATGTTGGCGCTCTGGTAATTCCTCCGCAATATCCAACAATAGTTGACACTACTCCTGGTGCTCTGTTGAACTCATCTTGCACGCCCCAGAAACAACCACCTGCGAAATATCCGACATCTAAGTGACGCATTCTCTCTTTATCGTCTTGAACTTTTGAATATTGAGATAGATATTGCTGTTTCACGCCACTTTCTGCTACTGCCGTCGTGGAGCTGGTAGAGCATCCGGGGAGCAGAAAAAGTAAAGGAAGAAGTACTCGAACTATTTTCACTTTTGATACAAACTCCCGTGCGCTTTCCTATTAGCTAAAACGGGAGTCTTGCCAAATTATTCCCGTCATCTTGAAAAACTTGAGAAGTTTCATTTGCTGCTTTTGTTCTTGCCTGAATCGCCAGCGGCTTTGAAATCCAGGGACGCAGAGTTAATGCAGTAACGCTTGCCAGTCGTCGCTGGCCCGTCATCGAATACATGACCAAGATGGGCTCCACACTTAGAGCAAACAACCTCATCACGTTCCATGCCGAAGGAATTGTCCTTGTTTACTGTCACACCTCGCTTATCGGCAGGTCTGTCAAAGCTCGGCCAACCTGTTCCGGAATCGAATTTGTTGTTTGAAGCGAAAAGTGTCTCGCCGCAGTTTGAACACTTGTACATGCCTTCTTTGTGGTTATCCCAGTATTTACCGGAAAAAGCGCGCTCGGTCCCTTTCTGACGTGTAACTTCATATTGAATTGGTGTTAGCTTTGCCTTCCACTGTTCATCGGTCATTTTCTTTGGATCTACGCTCAGTTCTGACGACTTAAGCGCTGACTCCAAAAGCGAAGTGATCTCAGTACTTGATTGCATTCCCACTGTGCCGGCCACTGCCTTCCCACTCTTGAATACCTTCAATGCCGGAATTCCACTTATTCCATACCTGGAAGAGAGATTCTGATTCTTATCCACGTCTACTCGGTAGAAGTCGACCCGGTCCGAGTACTTGCTCGACAAGTCGGAAATCACTGGTGCTAATTTTTTGCAAGGTGAGCACCAAGTAGCGTAAAAGTCGACCAGGACAGGTTTTTGCGCTTTCAAAACAAGCGTCTGAAAGTTTGACTCATTTATTTCTACAACTCTATCCGCTCCTTGTGGCGTAGCGGTCTTGGCATTTACTTGACTCGAATGACCGGCAAGACCGATGTTGGAACAAATAGTGAGAACGAGCGGAATGGCTAGTTTAAGACCTAAGCGCCGCTCTATCGTGTTGCGAAAAACTTTCATTGTGTGTCAGACCTCATGTGCGTTGTTATTCCGTTCTTTGGACACGCTCCTACCTGGAGCAAGATCCCAAGCCGTTCTTCCGGTAGTAGTGCTGATGGTAATCTTCTGCAGTCCAGAATTTACCAGCACCTCTCACATCGACGTTTAGAGCTTGCCGAAGCGTTTTCTCCTTCACCGCAATTACCTTTTCGGCGTCGCTCTTCTGCTTGGCGTCAATAAAAAAGACAATCGTGCTGTATTGACCTCCGCGCACATGTGACAAATCTACGGTTGGAGCATGATTGATAAGAAATTTGCCGACCAAAGCTTGGTAGCTGATCTTTCTAGAATCGAACAAAACCTTCACGGCCTCGGTGTGTCCTGTCATACCCGAGCAGACCTGCTCGTAAGTAGGATGATCTTTGTATCCACCGGTGTAGCCAACTTCCGTCGATAAGACTCCGGGGATATTGTCGAACTCATCCTGCACTCCCCAAAATCAACCGCCACCAAATATGGCGGCTTGTTTGAAGTCCCTTATTTCCACCGCATCAGCCGATACAAAAATAGATGCGATGAGTACAGAAACCAGAGCAACCAAGTGTTTATAGAAAACCATTTTGCCTCCGCATGCGCTTGTCTTTGTCTACAAGCTAAAACGGCCGACTGCGGGGTTTATTCCCTGAACTACCTTAATTGTTTTGTGTAATAATCCGCACGCGCTGCTTTACTACTGGAAGTACTTCCTTTTCGAACCAAGGATTTTGTCTAAACCAAATATTGTTTCTGGGGCTCGGGTGGGGCATCGGAATTTTGCTTGGCCAGTAGTCGCGCCAAGCCTTGACTGTATTAGTGAGGTTATCCTTTTGTACTCCGGCCAGATGGTAATCAATTGCATACTTACCAATCAAAAGCGTTAGCTCCAAGTGCGGCAGAACATTTAGAAGTCTTTCTCTCCATTCTTTTGCGCATTCTGGCCTAGGTGGCGCGTCGCCAGACTTGCCGGAACCCGGATAGCAAAAACCCATCGGTAGAATTGCTACTATCCCTGCGTCGTAAAATTGTTCTTTGGTCATACCAAGCCAGTTTCGTAGGCGGTCTCCGCTTTGATCGTCGAACGGTACTCCGCTTTGGTGAACTCTTTTGCCAGGAGCTTGGCCGGCAATTAATATCTTTGCTGAGTCACTTGCCTGCAAAATAGGACGCGGACCTAATGGCAGTTGATCGAGACAAATTGTGCAAGATTTGATTTCAAGGAGCAGCTTATGTGCGTTTGTCATTTATCCTTTCTCGCGTGGCTTTGTCGCAACTTTGTTTCTTTAGAAGTTATCCATGATGCCTTCAAAAGTTGAAAGCATCACGGATAGCTTCACTTTCGTGCCTTAGGAGCAGGTGCTGGCTGCCCTTGTACTCACGCGAGGAAAGTCGATTGCCGTAGCAGCAATATGATTGAAGTAATTGGTGAAAATATTCATTCCTACATGGGCAATGATTTCTACAACTTCTTCATTCGAAAATCCTGCTGCAGCAAGAGCCGCTACAGCAGGCTTATCAATCTCTCCCCTTTTTTCGACAACTTCCGTCACAAACTCGAGAGCGCTCGAAGTTTTAGCATCGCCAGAGCGACCGGTTAGATTCAGCTCAAGCTCTTCTTTGCTGATTCCGGCCTTGCCACCAAGAAGTGTGTGCGCCGATGCGCAGTAATCACAGTGATTTTTACCTGCTGTTGCTAATGCGACTTGCTCTCGTATTTTAGGAGATAGTTTGCCTGCAGCGAGAGCTCCACTAAATTGCAGATAAGCCTTGAGGGCTGCTGGAGAGTGAGCTAGGGTGAGAAAGATATTTGGAACCATACCGAGTTGCTTTTCGACGGCAGCTAAAAGTTCCTTTGCCTCCGGCGATACGTTTTCTTTTTCTACAGCGGCTATGTTTTGCATTGCTAAAACTCCATTGAAAGGTTTACATTAGGATTGGTAGACCAACCTGTCTACAATCAGAGTAGACCGATCTGTCTACCAAGTCAACAGCCCAACATTAGAAAAACGGCGACAAGCCTATGACAAACCAAGCGAAACGTGAACATCTCATTGAGACAGCCCAGCGACTTTTTTCACGGAACGGGTATCACGGTACAGGCATCGATATGATACTTAAGGAATCCGGTGTGGCAAAGAAGACTCTTTACTATCATTTCCAATCGAAAGAAGATTTGATAGTCGAAGTGTTGAAGCGATATGACGAACAATTCAGCGTCATGGTAGACCGGAAGGTCAATCAGTTAGCGGACAATCCTAAAGACAGACTTCTGGCAATTTTTGATGTCGCGCATGAATGGTTTTCAGACAAACATTTTTACGGTTGTATGTTCATAAATGCCATCGGTGAATACTCACATACTGATTCTTCTATTAGAGATGCCTGCAAAGGCTTTAAAGAAAAAATGCGACAATACATTGAGTCTTTGTGTGCTCAAACTGGAATTGAGCATCCAAAAGACCTTTCTGAACAATTGGCGCTGCTTCTAGAAGGCTCCATTGTCACAGCTCAAGTATCGCAAAATCCAAACGCTGCAGCAGTTGCCAAAAAAACCGCTCAGATATTGCTGAGTGCTGTGCCCTAGCTGTAGTGCAGATTCTCGCCCAAAATGGCCGGCGATCGCAGTAGCGGCGTGACATCATAAATCGTTCGGCGTGACATCATAAATCGTTCGGCGTGACATCATCGGCACTTTCTCTCTCGAATTAACTGCCACTGGAAGTGGTGCCGAACTCAAATTG
>JYMV01012487.1_pt1 | contig 26127 bp, 6 predicted proteins | sample 338911 | NCBI WGS metagenome assembly JYMV01 (sample SAMN03354496, study PRJNA234377) | hydrothermal vent metagenome | biome: Deep sea; feature: Hydrothermal plumes at the Eastern Lau Spreading Center, Western Pacific Ocean; material: Seawater | place: Tonga | collected 2009 | depth 2000 m m
ATCCCCTTGAGGCACCCACCCCAGTCGTCCCATTGATGAAATCGGAAATATTTTTTATTAGAAGCGGGAAAAGACCGTTACTCTCTACTAGATCAGCAAATTTAGTTTGAACATCAGTTACAAAATCTACCTTAATGTTCATAGGGAAAAGGATTTCGTTTCCTTTGTGGTCCTCAAGCATTCGTGTATTTGAAATTGGAAGTGCTATATTTTCATATTGACTTTTTAGTTTACTAAATGTGGTGTTGGGATCGGGAAAATCCTGTATCTTATCGGACCATGTTTCAAAATATTGACCCTTGTCAGTTTCTCCGATTTTGCGACCATTGGGACCAATAATATCAACAAACGTATCAGTGATATGATTGACTCCCGTGTCGTCTTGTAAGTTTATTAATCGACTAAACCGGGAGTTGTCAGCATCTTCAAATCTATTATCAAATTCAGAAGCAAAGGCATAAAGATTCGGCAATAAACTTTCGGGAATATTTGGTTCCGCGATTGTTTCTTCATAAGATTTTATATAGAAGTTATACGAAGGAGTTATCTTAGCATATACATCCCTCACCGAAGAAGGAAGATTCGGTGATCCCTCATTGATTTCCTTATCCTCAAAGGGAATCCACATACTAAAGCTAGTATCCTCATAGATCTTTTCATGGAACTTTTCTTCAACAAAGAGAGCCCACTTGGTATTATCCTTCCACCACTCAGGCACAGTCGTAGATGGGAAATTATTAAAATTTTGTATTTGTGAGCCGCTAAAATTCAAAGGTGTTAACGGTGGGGTTATTTGTATGGTGTATTTTTCTCTCTTAGAGGATAGAAATGTTGGGTTGTTGGTAGGTGGAGAAGCTACAACATTGTTCCATGGAAAAGATGTATAAGAATCACTCAGCAATACAGAAGACGGAATAACTTGGGCTTGGAGATTAGAAATATTTAGATTTCGAAACTCTGCTATCGTATTATAAGGTCTATCATCCGTAAAGCAAATCGCCAAGCCTTCATCCGATCCTCGCTCGCTTAGATCAACCGAGGGTGTTGCAAATGCCACTTTCTCGTCAACGGATGCGACAAACCTATTGACATAATAATTTAGAGCAGGAAAGTTTCCATACCGTGCTGAAGTATTTATTTCTGGTCGTGTCCAAAATTTATTATATGCAGTGCGAAGAATATCTATATCATTCGGTGATTTCTGGGTTACAACATAAGGTAGATATAATTGTTGATTGTCCCTCCAATAAGAATCTTGGGTCCATGGATATCCATCCGAACCCGTACATTCCCCTCCGTGGAAATCTTGAATGGGCACAAGTTCTTGATTGCGAAAAAGAAACTTCTTTTTGTGGATGAAATTCAGTGGCATTATAAGCCTCCTCCTATACTATCTCTACTGGTATCTAAAGTTCCAATGGGAGCGATATTTGCAAGAGGTGGTATCACTACGCGATAATATTCATCATAAGTGGGCAAATCATAATTTGAATTTCTTGATAATAAGACCATATTATTTACATACGCTGTAGAGCGACAGAGTGGAGCATAACTTGCTCCTAAAAATTTAGGCTTGAAACTTCCTCTAACAAGCGAACTTCTCCAATTTGGCTGCTTTAGGAGAACACGAAAAATGGGTGGTGGTGGCGTTGTCTGTGGTACAGACAACCAGGGTCCAGTAACTCGGGGGTTGTTGGGGTTCATGATCACACCGACGTTATAACCCGCGAGGTGTTCCATCTTATTAATAGTTTGAGTGCGATACATAAACTCAGGATATAGTATAGCATTATTTTCAATTTTGGCAAAAAAATCTCTCGCTGCTTGGCTTAGGCGCGAAGTCGCCGAGTCTGCTAGAACATTATAATATAAAAGTGTCTTTGTTTGTGGTGGCACATCTCTCAAGTAAGAAGATTCATAGCTACGTTCTGCGGCATCGTTAGGAGGATTTCGGGCAGCGACCGCTTGGGAAATCAATAAACTAGCAGAACTATTCTGATCACTCAAATCAAAAGAAGATTTATCCAATGACATATTTTTTGTAAGTAATCGTGGATTTAAGTCTGGGGAAGTGGATTCCTTGAGCACGTCTAAATAAAATTCATATGAAATGTATCTGCGCTGGTTTGATAATTTTCTTAGCCCCTTGTAATAAGAATCCGCAAAACTGGCCGGGGGGATAGTACGCCCACTACGGTATTGCGATTGTAAGTCCAATAAAAATCCGCCCTCTCCACCAATGTCTGGAGTTACAACTTCTGCACTGTGATAAGTTGAAAAATAATTTGACAAGTCATTGGCTAACACTTTATCATTTACAAATGGCGAAGTTGCATCACCTTCGACCAATGTTTCTAAAAAATTGTTATTGGTGCGCGACTTTAGCAAAGAATAAGACACGGGCTTAAGAAATTCACTTGATTCATAATTACTGTCTTGAAGTGAAACTGAACCACCAGGCATTACTATACGATAAGGGGAAAAGAAAATACCTTCAGTGTTTCCCATTTTTATGTTATCGCCAGGTATATTTCTTGTTTGAAAACCACCTAGGGGAACGATCTGAAATGAAGAATTATAAGACGGAAATAAGTTGGTGTATTGCTGTTTGGCATATGTAGAATAATCGGTATAAGAGATCGTATTTAGCCCACCTTCATTTTGTTCTGCCGTGGTTGTATTCAAAAAATCAAAGCCCAGATTAGTCATAAGATTCGCATTGAAAATTGCTTGTGGGGTATTTTTTATTTTATAGCTGCGATCTTTAGACGCAGGATTTTGCTTTTCATCAAACCCAATGGATATTATTTCACCGTCTTCATTTCGAGTCTCTTGTCTTTCCCTGCTTCTAATTGTTCCAATAATGGATTCTAAATTATTTGATATACTTTCCATCAAGAGCATAACCGCGTTTATGCTCGAAGGTGTCGCGCTCCAAGGATTTAGATAATTTAACAAAGTAGTTTCAATGTTGGTCCAATTAAGATTTTTATAAGAGTGATCGCTCGCCAATAATTTTATTATGCTTACTAATCCATGAGAGTTGTTGCTTATAGCTGATGCGAGTGCCACTCCACCAACGGGGCTTTGGGGAGGGGAAGAATTCATTAACTGTCCACCGGGAGCATAAACCTCTGAGAACTCTGATGTAAAAAAATTTGTTTTTGAATTGAAGTTGCCTGTCTGCACCTCACCACGTTGATAAATTTGTTCAGTGCGACCGGCGATTGTCCCGCCCAAATAAGGACTTCCATCTTGCGCCGGGATGCCCTGAATAGTTCTCATTACTTTTGTTGCTTCATTATAATATTTACGAATGCCTTTTAGGTTTATATCAAGTTGTGATCGTATGTCATCAAGAACTGAAACCGACTTATCTAACATTTCAAATTCAATTCGATATTGATAATAACCATCAGTAATATCTTTTATAGAGCCATCGATTCCCTCAAAGTGACGCAGCGTGTAATTATTGGGCAAGTTTGAGTTACTAATTGTTAAACCAAGAGAAGTGTTTGAGATTTCTGAAATTACATTATCATTTGTTAAAGACTTGGAAACAGGTATTATTCCGGTGGTTGTAAGAGAGTCCTTTGTTTCAAAAAGCATTTCATCAATTTGGTTTTCAGAAAATGGCTTTTGTCTCAAATACGCTGGCATTGTATATTCTGGATTTGGCACTACAATTGGGCTTGCGCCAGCCTCGCTACTACCTTGAATCCTGTGTCGAAAAATTCTAAAGGAGGTTATCTTGCTTTTATTTAGAAGATTGTCAAGAGCCACAGAAGATCTTTTTTCAAAAATCTTCCCAAACACTGAATTATCAAGCAACATCCTTTGCCAATCAATAGTAAAGAAAAATCTGGCTTGATCCATAATATCTCGTGTGAGAAATAAATCAGAAAAATATGTATCTTGTGTGTTTATATCAATTTTAGAATTGCGTAAATTATTTTTTATTGCGCCCAAGGCTGCGTTCTCAATATGAGCAAAATCAAATTCAATATTTTCTATTTCGTTAAAAGTTCTAAAATCTTGAACTCTTGGTAAAGAAATAATCTCTGGTACAATAACTTTGTGAATGCCCCATTTCGAAATGTCAGAAACTTTATAAGTGCTGGGCACATATTTTGGCTCCATTTCGTGACCAGTCATCCATAAGTCTTTCTTGTCTTCAGTGCTAAAAAAAACTAAAATATCTTCTAAATTTTTAATCTTTCTTTCTCGCATCTTGTTTTTAATTAAGCGATTTGATGGGGCAGATAAATCCAACTCTTTAAGAATCGTAATCTTCTTCGCAATATCTATTCGATCAACTTTGCCATAATGAACTGGACCATTCCATACACGACCATCACGTTCGCGATATATCTGGGATGTAGAAACTATTTTTCCATTTTCTACCACAAGTAAGCCCGATTTCTGACTTACTGCTTTGTTAATGATCGTCGTTCCCATGCCCCCCAAAGCTCGTGAAGGTCTTGAAATTGATGAGTAGGCGATAATTCCAAGATCATTGAGTTGACCATCAATCAAAGATACATCATCAAATCGAAATGAATATGTCATCACTCTTGTTCCGTCAGCAAGGGTTTCTTGTATGGTGCTCAAGTCCATAGAGCTTATTAAAGAACTTAAAGAAACGGTCTTTATAATACTGGAAAGGCTTTGATCCGCTAACGTAATGGGATTCTTAAGGATTTTTTTATAAATTTCTGAGCTTGTTGTAATGACATTAATATCAATGCTATTGCGAACAGTGCTTGAATTGAGGGAGGTGCTTCCTACGGGAACCGAAATTGCTAGATCTAATACCACACGAGTCTTGGGTGACAAAGATCCGGCAATTTGGGAACGCACATGTATAGGCACATCACCCGTATCTATGTGAGGATTCTTATCATAGAACGCTTCAGCAGTGTTGATGTTGGACAAGTAGGCGTCATAACTCGCATCCGGTTGGATTTCTAAAGTTACTTTTTTGACCTTGACGACAGGCAAAAAAGGTTCAAAATTTATTCGTGGCGTTGCCATATCTAATCACAAACCTCCTCATCCACCGTATCATAAAGATTATCTATTCCTATTTTTTTCTGATTTTCTAATTCGTTACATTCTAACAATCTAGATGAGAAAATTCCTTGTGACTTATCTGCTGGCTTGAGGGAACAGAGTAACTTCTGGTCTATCTCATTATCAGCAAAAATATCAAAATAGTATTCAACATAATTAGAATCAATATAGGTATTTTCTTGCGCTATAATTTCGTCTGGTTCTAATAAAATATTTCCTTGAACTTGTGATTTTTGTTTCTTAAAGTATAGAGGAACTAAATATTCCTTTTTCCATTTGGTTGCAGGACTCGACGGTGTGGCTACTTTGTCATATTCTTGCGTATGAACTTCAAACACTTCCACTTCAAAATTTTCCCAATCAAAATCTGTATTATATTCGTCTATCTCCAAAACAATAGAATCTTCAATAATATTTAATACCGCACCAGTGACCGGAGAATTTGAATTAAGCACCCACCCATCAAAATAATTTGGTGAGGAAATTTCATTAGATAGCTGCAATTCATAGTTTACATAATCCATATTGAGTTGAGGGATGGATAAAGGTTTATGAGATCCAGAGGGGTAATTCCAATAAGCCACCGAACTACTTAAGGTTCCCTTGAGCATATTTATACTCCATGCCGGTGCTTTGGATGAATTTAAATCTGTAGTCCCTAGTGGAATTCCAAAAGTTCCTTTGTCGGGAATAGTAGCAATAGTTACTGAATCATCAGAGACATAAGGAGTATTGTTTATGTCAGTGGGGATTCGTCCATATTGTTGTGCCAAGGTTTTCTCGTTTTCGGTTAGACGATAATATTCCGTTGCCGCATGGACTTGAGTCTCCGCGCCATATAAAAAAGTCTGCATCTCTATTTCGTGGGATTCAACAATCCTAACCGACGCACTATTTTGTGCCTCTGTGATTCCTCCATACTGAGAGTCGTAAAGTATTTCATCATCAAAGAAAGCATAATATTCAGGCTTAAATCTTCCCTTTGCTAATAGGTTCTCGCCATAAGGAGTTATCTCTAGATCAATTACTTGTTCTTTTTTATTTAAAAACTTCATCTATCCTCCTCCTAAAGAGTTATCGCCTGGATCAGATCCCGGATCTTGTGATGATGCGCCAGTGCCGCCAGATTGGGCTCCTGTTCCCTCCGAGCGACTTTGATCTTGATCCGCGTTGCTTGCGCCGGTTCCTTCTGATCTACCAGTGGAATCAACTTCTGTAGATGCGGGAAGAAGTTTTTTATTGAATTCTACTTCTGTATTTATTTTTCCTAGCTCCACCAAGGAATAAAAATCGTGGGGCCAATTGTATGAAAATTTAGTCTCAATCCTTGGGATGGGTGGAGCAAATAGTGTTTGACCAGTAAATTTGAATTCGGGTTGGGGTTGTGGCGTAATCAACCCACCAACATCATCTGTATTCCACTGCGTAACTTGAGAATATTCCATAGTAGCTCGTTTTTTGATTTTGAAAACAAGCCACCTCACATCAGTAGGTAGGCGTCGTTTATGAAAAAATTCATTTGAATCCAATAAAGAATGTTTGATAGTAACGTCTTCTATCTCTGCTTTTACACCAATGCTCGGTAATACACCTTGCCAAATATCTTGTAGGTCTACTTGATCAAGTTCCTGTTCAAACTTAAAGATATACATAACAAAAGGGTCAATCCCAGGATTTTGGACAAAATCCATTGAAGGGGGAAGAACAAATTCATTCATCATTTTTACCATATCTGTTATTGAATTCTTTGGCAACTCTGCATTTGGTGGAGCTTCGCGATAGGGATCAAAGCGTTTTCTATCTATCGCAAATAAATTTACTTCCCCGTTGCGACCCTCATTGAGCATATTATAGACCGAAGACATTTGGGCAGGATTTGCGGTTGATGCCATGGCACGATTCCAGCCCGGTGTTTCGGGAATATTTGCTTGACCCGTGAATGGTATTGCGACGACGGCTTCAGAGATTTTGCGCTTGTTCGCTAATACGCCAACCTCTTTGTGTAATGAAGTTTGCCCTGGGACATTGTTGAATCCAAATGCGTTGATAAGACTTGTGCTAATCTCTACGCCATCTACTATCTGTGTTGGGCTAATAATGGCTGGATCAACTTTGCTTATCCCCATCGTTACAAAATTTGAATCACCTTTGCGAACTCCGTATCCACTCCACATACCTTTTCCTAGTCGCACTGGTTGTTGATCAAGAAAACCACTTGAAGATAAAGAGGTTGGTGGGTGTAAGCCTCCACTAACCGTCAGTGTTTGTGCCTCTTGGTTTGAGAAGTCCAATATGGGGCACTCAAACTTGCTAGAAATAATCCACCGACTTTTACCAGGGGAGTATGTATTCGTGGCAGAAATTAATTTTCCAACTCCATCATACTGTATCTCAAGCTCGTTCTTGATTCCTTTAAGATTTATACTATCCCCGACATTTTGAGCCATTTGATAAGCAAATGAACTCGTGCTAAATGTATCTTCAAACACGCTAGCACTAGGGCTTGTGGTGCTTGCTATATAATTCATATTGCCCAATTTGATTTTTTCTTCAAGTTCTGTATTGACAAATTCAATTTCCATTTTCTCAAAGAATATATCAAGGGGATTCGTATTCTGGAATGCCTGACTCGTCCATTCGTCGCCAGGAGTATATTTTATTCGAGCAATTGATTTACCATAATAATAGGGTGGAGTATATGGAGCCTGTGCCGGATCAGATACATTATAGTGTGCTCCTTCGGATGCTGATGACCAGTTGAATATACTTTTCCATTTTTGCGTTGCTGGTCCAAAATATCTGCCGTCAAATGTAGAATAAGTATTATAAATGCTACGATCCACAGGCGGAGTTTTTTCTGGTCCAAGTGACCAAGTGGCATATTCGCAGGGTTCATCAAAATCAGGTAGCCGACATACAGGATCTTTGGCTGTGAATTGAGAAGGAGTATAAGAAAAATCACCAGAAAATCCCGACTCGCACATTGTAAATGGTTTAGCTTCTGTTTTTTCTAATATTACATCCATATAATAAGTCGCACCAGAAACAAAATTACAAGCCACCACTGGTAATGATTCAAAATAATTCAATTGACCTTGGTTGAATGTTTCGGGGTTCTTCGGATCTCTCAAAAAGAATCTCACACATTCTGACAAGAAGTTATTCATGGCTTGGTTATATTTACTAATTTTATTTTCTGGATTGCGACCATTCCAAGACAGCATAAAGTGTTGATTTGGAGAATCAATGTTTTCACCCTGCGCTGAACACCCAGTAAGACCACAATCTAAATCTAATCCAAACCCTCCATCAAGGGCTTCAGGATAATCAATATGAAACGCTGCATCTACAGTGCCAGATGGTTTGCCCGGATCTTTGTGAAATAATTTGTTTATATCATAAATTGTTTCAAAGTCAATCTTGCGGGCAATTGAAGGATCTTTATATACAACGGTGTTCAAGAAATCACCACCCGATAAGTTTCCTGAAACACTCGATGTATTAACATTTTGGAGTGTGTAGGTGTCTGATAGGCATGTTCCCGTAACAACAGTCCATCCAACTCCAACACCAGATTTGATAGAATTGTAAACAATCCCAGGAGCAAAGAATGGCGTCGTGATCCCTTGTTTGCGAATTGAATTCAAGGTTGCGCTGGAAGTGTAATCTGTTTCAGTTGTTGCTACAAAACAATTCGCGGTCTTGTCCCATTTATATAATTGTAAATTTCTTCCCCCAACGCTTGAAGAATAATCAAGAGCATCGGCAAACAAAGTGGACAATTGCGTAGTTCTCGACATGGGATAGAAGCCGTCATAAGGTAATAATTTTTTAATGCCCTTACAGGTTAGACTAAGTGAGCCCACAGACATCCAACCCCTACTGTCCTCTTGTTGATCCATTAGAAGATCAAATTCTTTTAAGAAGTCGGAATTAGAATACTCTCTAATAAAATCTAAATTTAGCGCACCATCGGCGCTTACACTGCTTGTTATCTTTCCTCCTGGTAATTCCAGGAAATCAGTATGGGTCGCGTAGGGGTTGTCTTTTGACATCATAGAAGACATTCTAAATTCAGGCATAATAGAATAGTCTTTACCCATTACACGAATATCTTGTGCATATTCGTCATAAGAATTATAAGAAGGCTTTCTCAGTGATGGCGTTCCAGCAGCATTTGATACCAAGCCCGCATCAACCATTCTCTTGCGTTCATTTGTTACATTCCACATCAGCCCATAATCTTTATATATGCCGATAGAACTGGTATAGTAGCCCTTATCGTTTGTAATAAATCCAGCCGGATAAGTATATGAAATAGAGGCTGTCCAGTATGAAGATTCTGGGCAACTCTGTTCATAATTGGTTTCAAAATTTGTCATTGAAGCAGACTTATAATATGCTGTCCTGGTAGCAGCAGTGCCCGAGAAATCGACCACCGCATAATACGATTGGTTAAGTGCAACACAAGATTGTGTAAGATCTAATATTGGACCACCATCAACTGAAGTGTCGTTGTAATGTAATGTATTCACGTCCTCACGATGGAAGGTTTCCCAGCACGAACCAGTATTCCTTTGAAAAAGAATTTCTCTTTGAAGATTGACTTGAACAGAAGTATACGGATTTTCTGTTACAGAACTTGTAATTTGATCATTCCAGTTTCGCATAATTCTATAACGATCTGTTTGCGGCTTTAATACTCCAACCCCGGCACTAGACGTAAATCGACAAACATTGTTGCCATTATGCGAGGTCTTTATAGAAGCTACGCTACTTGACACCCAAGCGGAATAACTCCAAATTCCCACATTATAGGCATTTTCAGCTTGATCAGGAGCCCCGACCATAATTGAGAATGTCATTGTGTAATCATTCGAACCCGTCACCACACTTGTGCAGACAGTATCACAATTTGAAGAAAGACAAACAGAAGAAGTCGAGGCAAGATAAGTGGAGCCAGATGGTTGAAGACCCATTCTCATACACCAAAGCCTAGCACTCTCAGAAGATTCGATAGTTCCCGAAGGTTGAAAAGTATAATGCCCTATGTTGCCAATTGTGTATAAAGTATAAATGCCGGTGGTAAAATCACAACCATAGCATCCCTCCGATCCAGTTCCACCAGGACAAGAAGCGGAGCCAAGATATGTTTGAGCAGAAGAAGTATCCCAAAGGGCGTGGTTCCAGCCGCAACAAAAAGCTGGTGCGCCACCACCATACCATGTATAGTTGATGGTTTGAGCACCGCAAGATGTATCAGTAAAGTTGGTAAGCGAATTCGAAGCAGTTATAGGGCAAGTCGCATTTCCAACGTTGTCGTTACCCGATAGGTATAGCGAAGATGATGGAATAATTTCACCGTTAAAAACACTAATCAAATTATCATAATTTAATCTTGTAAGTTCTCCAAAATCTCCACCTGTCTTCGAAGTATAAGTTGTTGCCAAGATTAGTGTGTCTGAAGAAGCCGTGTTGTGAAAAGTTTTGTTAGTTCCCATTGGCCAGATGCTACTTGCCCAACCATCAGTATATCCCAATGAAGATGAAAGAGTTGTTCGAAAATCAAAATTACCAGTAAGAAGATTTAAGTTATCCCCAAATTCTTGAAGGGTTTCAAGTTTTCTGTTTCTAGTCAACCAATCATCTTTCCAAAAAGTCCTTCGATATGTAGAATTTCGATCTATCCCGTTTGAACCATAAGATGCGATTGCAAACCCGTTGAAATCAACTGATGCTGTTTCCGCATAATTTGTTCGACCTCGGTTTTCCGCTAGTCCTGTATAAATCTGTCTAGGATAATTCCATTCAGAGTATTTAAGAAACTTGAATTTATTAGTATTGCGTTGATATTGCTGTCGCAAAAGATCGTGCATTTGTGTTTCAGGTGTGCGACCAAAGCGGCGCGTTTGAGTGTTATAATCACCAAGCCCTAAATCTTCGGTAAGTCCATAATTAGCACAAAACGAAAGATTGTTACTAAATGTATTCCTTATCATAACTGGTGGTATTGAATTTCTCGCAACTCCATCAGCCAATGATGGATTTTGATTTATCAATCCAGTAGTTAAGGGATTGTATTTGAATGTAACTGGGGGCTCTGTATAATAAGCGGTTGAGCCCGAATCTTTATACCATTCTGAACCGAAGGCGAAGCTTGAGTCGTCATAGAAGAGATTACCTTTTTCTAGGGGAGTTAACAATATTTTGTCTTTGGAGCCCACGGTAATGATGTTGTTATTTTTTTGATAGCGGGCAATTGATGTTTCACCAGTCCTTATTTGTTTCCAAGAAGGATATTGATAGGGTCCATCGCGATGTAATAATAAAGCGTGAAGCATATCTCTGGCTGGATTGATGCGAGGGCACAAATAAGCAAATGCGCGGTTTTCATAATCACTATCCGAAGAACTTAAAAGATTTTGTGATTCGACAATCGGATCATTAATATATGTATTAAGACCTACAAAATCTAAAGAAGCTGTGAACAAGTAAGAAGTTCCAGGGTACGGACAAGGGCTTGGGACATCGAATTCGAATGTAGAATCATATTTTGTGTAAGGCGAAATATTATAATTTAGTTGTACGTCTTGTATCGCGCCTATTGAACTTGGGTCATCCCCAAAAGTGTCGCCCATTCGCCACCAAGAGGTTAAAGTAGGGGGTGTGCCAACATCATCCGTCGATAAATCAGTTGGACAACCATCAGGATCTCCTTTGGTTCCATTATGAATAATTTCAATTTGTCCACTTGAAAGTGCTTGTATCCCTTGCCAAATACTTACTTCATCAAGCGAGCCTGACCCATAGGCAAACCAATTTTCATAAGCGGCGGTATCATCATATTGACCAGCTAAGATAAATTTCGGAATTGTATCTGTCGGATCAATACGGAGATTGTCTGTCGTGGTTGTAGTAACTAGCTTATTATCCCCATCAATATAGACTGATTGAATCCATGTGCAGTCATCAGCGGGATCACCATCGAATGAGTGTAGAACCACCACAACGTTGTGCCAATCACCATCAGTAACATCGATAGTCGGGTCTTGCACACATTGACGAATTTGGGCTGGTCCAGCTTTGTGATCAACAACTTCAAAAACAACCTTATCTGTGTTTGCTGTCGGTGGCGTATCACCACCCACATATACTCGCCAATCACAATATTTTATATAATCGACACCAGCTTGACTCACCCACCGAGAAATTACAACTCGATCATCATCGTGAGAGCCAGTTACTTTCATCCAAAATGAAATACTTAAACCCGTTTGACATGTGACACCATATCCGTCATCGCCAAATGGAGTGGGAGACAATTTGGAAGAATCTGTATAGACTGAATTTTGCAGACCCAAGCCGCTTCCCTCTGGTATACTCAGCGAAGATGAATTGAAGAATCCACTAAATGCGCCACACGAAGGATAATGAGGAACCCACGCAGAGCCATTCCAGGTAAGTGTGTTGGAGCGAAAAGCATATGCCGAACCGGATGGAGTGAATTGAACCATCGGTGCGTTCGTTGATAGTGTTCCGCTTGGAACAGTAAAATTAGAACGACCACCATCACCTGATCCAAGCAAACCAAATGGTTGGGCTTTGGTATTGTCATAAGAGGCGTTTATCCACGAATATTGTAACTCACTTCTTGGAATTTGATGTTGAACAAACCAGTTATCGTATTGAATACTTGTTGTTAGTTCAGTCGAGGAAGTTCCAACTAACGCACCCAAAGTTTTTGGATTTCTATTGACTTTAAAATATGCGCCTATTGTGCCGGTGTAACAACAAGCCCTTACAGCATGTTGTTCGGGGGTTGTGCCGTCTCCTGGGCTTCCGGTGGGATCGATTCCAAATGGACCACAGTGTTCCATAGACCACTCGTTAAGAGGCGCACGAACAACCATGTTCCTTTGATTGAGTTCGTTGCGGATTGCATATTCTTCTGCATATAAATCTAGAACACCACGCGAGCTAACATCAGGTCCACCAGGGGCATTGAATCTTTCTACAAAGATATTTTTTGTTGCGCCGTATTTGCTGAAGTCTGGAAGTCCATAATCTATCAACCCATCGATCCATGGAGAGGCGGCATATATTGGAACAAATCCGCCATTCTTTACAAAGAATCTATTATTTATTTTTCGCCCTGAAGTCTGCACAACTTCATATTCTTGAGAGTAATTTCCAATAATGGTTGAGCCGGTTGTTTGTTTTATGTTGCGAATGTTTACCGGGCGCTTTGCTAATGGTTCGCGTAAGATCGTTGAACGGGCTTGATGGGTTGTGCGGGAAGTTATTTCCAAATCGGAACCATCAAAACCTAAATTCCATGCTTCTGGGCGGCAGCGGGCTGCTAAAGATCCAGTAGCAAGTGATCCGGTTGATGGCGAACAATTTGTGTTTGGAAAAGGAACGTGCCTGTGCTCCCACCCGCCAACATATTTTTCAGTAAATGGACCTTGGGCTGGAATTTCATAGTCATCGCCATATACATCATTGTGATAATTTCTGAGATCAATCTGTTTAGGTGTTGCTCCCATTGGTGGAATTGCGCTAGCATATCCCGTTGTCACCGAGGAACTGTATAAATCAAAAGGAGCAAAAATGTCGCCATCACCCGAAGCATAACTAATCGGATTATTAGTGAGTTTATAACGAAGCTTTACTTTATCATTCGGATTAACAATATCGTCACAATCAATATCATCTTCAATTTGAGAAGAACTAATAGTTAGTTGTGTTGATGTGCCAAACGGCAGCTCGGTGTGGGCATATTGAAGATTTTTTATTTTTGATACATTTGTTCCACCTTTTAATTCGGGCATTATTTTTGCTTTAAAACGATAGGGTTTTGTAAAGTTCTTCAGGGCATATGTACTTCCCTCATATTGTACAGGTGTGACACCAGCGATATCTGTTAGGGTGGGTGGTGTGGAATTTGGTCGCCAATCATTAGCTTCGCGGAATGTATTTCTCTGTGAATCAATAATAGGATCACCAGAAGAAAATGTTTCGGCTTCCGCTCTTTCGTGTGCCCATACGCAGCTAGAAGTTTGGTTCAAAGGAATTGGAGCTTTGCCACGCTTATAGGGATACATCATTTCATTAATGCCGTATAGACCTGCTTCTGGGTCTTTGGCATCCATCTCTAGTGTGGGAAACTTATTCCAGTATTTATTTCTTTCTAAAACATGACTCTCGATCATGGAGAATACTTTGGGAGAAAAATTAGCACTTGCGGGGAATAGTTGTGTCACCATCTTTCCCATTGATTCATCAATCCATTTAAAGTAATCAACAAATTTTTCAAAATCCATTGTTGAGTTTTGAACTCTCTCAAAAAATAGTTGCCGCATTTTTTCAAGCGACTTATAATCTTGACGATATCTATTGACCGGCTCGCCAATCAAATTATTGAAATCAATAACTGTGGCAAATAGTTTTATCATTTCTGCGGAAATGATTGCATTCATACTTTTTTCAATAGTAAAGAAGAATCTTATTGGTCTGGTATCTCTAGTAAAAATTTCGATATCTTCATCATTACGAATTTGAACCATGTCAGAACTATTAATAACTTCGGGCGAGTCTTGCTTTGCGGTATATACAAACTCTCGGATGGTGGCATCTGCGTTGCTCGCGGGAAACGAAAACCCCTTTCCGGGGTGTTTGATCTTTACAAGATCGCCATAATCGCCATAAGGAGCCGCAGCAGAAGTGGAACCAGAAGAAAAATCTCCGACAAAAAACTCACCTAAAGCGTCGGAACCAGTGACTTGAGAAAAATCCCACTGAAGTGCTAAGGTTTCTATTTCAGGAACCTTAGTAACTTCTTCTGAAAAAAGATTACCAGGCTGATTGAGAAAAGTGTTTTTGCCGGGATGCTTACGACCAAAGTTGGAAGGATCTTTTGCATGAGCTAGTATTGTAGAATCTTCTAAGTAATCCATCCAATACCTAACAGAAGAAATCTTGGTATCAGATCTTTGTAAAACAGAACCAGTAAAATTAGTTCTATGAGCCCCGATGTATATTCTTTTCGAAGATGATAAAAAGCTTTGTCCGTCTGCATATGACATGGTTCCAGTAACCAGGAACGAATTGTCAGTGGAATCTAGAATATTATTGTATCCTATAAATTCTACATCATAAGTGGTAGGAGTAGATCCCAGAACAACATTAGGCCACTGATAGTTTGTTGGCTTTACTTTTACTGCTATGTTCCATTTAGAGTTTTCATATACGTCCTTTTGTAAACTACTAGTAAGGGTTGGAAAAACGCCGCCAGTGCTACTTGAAAGCATAAACCTCGCATCTTTATCATTTTCAGAAGGTCGAATTGCATATATTTGAAAATTGGAGACATCGGGAGATTGCCATGTTAAATCAGTTTCAGTAGCACTTGGAGTATGGCAACCACCTAGAGAGGAAGTGAGAAAGGTAGTAGACCACCACGCAATATTATCAGGAGATACCTGTTTGGGAAAAATAGATTCTAGCTGAAAAGTTTGACCGCGATAAATTTGTTCAGCAGAAGAAGAAATATAAGATAATGATGAGGCATCCGATGTGCTTGATGTTTGAAAAACAGTGGCTTCCCAACTGGAAGTAACATTAAAATTTGCGTATTCTTTACGAGTTATAGTAGAGACATAATTTTCTTTAATGTCGTAAGTTACTTCGTCCCCATAAAGATTGAGCTTAATGAGTTCTTCTCCGACGCCATAACACCTTATCAAATTACGAATGGATTTTTCGGAACCCTTAGACTTGAAGATATAAACCAAATTATTATAGATGTTCTTATAGATTCTATTTTTTGTATCATCCAGTTTTTCTGCAAAATTAAGAACATCATCACGATTTGCCAATGATTCTAATTCGGCAGCGTCAGCAAATAATTCTCCCACTGAAAGTCCTGATGATTCTAAAAGTCTATCCGCAAATGGAAGTGGCTTGAAGATAGAGCTAATGTAATCTACATCTTTAAGTCTGGGCAATCTTTCAGTTTGAAGCTGCAAAATATCAAAATAACTTCCCATCACTTGAATAAGTTTCAAAAGGGTGTGACGATCATTTACTGCATCGTCATCTCTGATCCATCCAGGTAAGGAATTATAAATGGACGCATTATTATTTATATCATAATTGAACCCTTGCAATAACAGGTTTTCCAATGCTGCTGATACCAGTGGGTTGTAGGAATATAAAATTGGATCTTTAAACTCAGCTAAAGACGCACTAGATTCTACCATAGCAGAACCAGTATCTCGCGAACCGATACTATACCCCGTCCAAGCACCGTTTGTTATACGACCAGAATAATCTAAAATTATTGCATCTGTATTTTCGACTGAAGCCGTATTAATAATGCCTTCGTTAAATTTATAATAAACGCCCAAATCAACGGGATTACTATAGCTGTATTTTGTGGGAGCATACCAATTTTCAGAAACATCGGTATTTGTTCCGCCGCCAACTTGCGTAAACCAATATTGACCAATCTGTTCAGAACTTCGTTTTGTTTTCCAAAACCTAAACTCATCCATGGAGCCTGAAAGTTTTGCAAAACCCAAACCACCCGTGACCGGCGTGTCTATGGTTGTGCCCATAGCGCCAATCCAGCCCAACATCGAGCCAGTAATTTCGCCAATACTTCCAGTAGATATGGAATCATTGAGTTCACCATTGAGATAAAGTTTAGCTTCTAAATTTGCCCCATTATTGACAAAAGTAAAGGCATAGTGATTCCAAGTAGAACCAGTAAGATCAATGTTTTGGCCGAGTTGCCCAAGATTAGAATCTAAAAATCCACCAGTAGTTCCCGACTGAAAGGCAACTGAAAACTGATGGGGCGTAATACTAAAATCACATTCAACACGAAGACGACCATAAGTGCCACCAAGAGATGCACTATTCCATATATCAACAAATATCTGTTTGTCAGACTCAACCGGATCTCCGGTCCATCCATTCTTCTTGAACCAAAACTCTGCTGTGTTTCCATCATCGGCATTGAGTTCTAAATTAGATTGTTGATTAGTATCTTCGTCATAATAATTGGCATCAGGAACAGCACCTTGATGAGAATCAAAATATTGCGACAAAGAAGCATTAGGCACATTAGATGGATGAGGACCACCTTTAAAAGAAATATATTCATCTACGGTAGGGGCTTCATAGCCACTAATACCACCCGGACCAACTCCACCATAATTTACACCAAGGTTGATATAGCCGGTTGTTCGGGGATATTCATTATCGTAAATATATTTATCAAAAGACGAGCCACCATATAACCACTCGATTTGCTCTTTTTTGGAGCCATCATAGGGAAACTCGTTCCCAATATATGAGAAGGCATCGGTATAATATTGTTGTGCTGATCCATACCGGGAAAAGTTGGCAGGCTCCGAAAAATCTATTTGTAAATCTACTTGATTCTTTAGTTTAATAGTAGAATTAACCCAGTCAGCACCCTCGCCTTCGGGAGCTAAATCGTTCAGGCTTTTAGAAGCAAGAACTTTCTGGTTTTTATATAATTCAAATAGATCTTTAATATTCGACATAATGACTTACTCTATTATCTTAAATTTGTATATATTTTCATCTTCAATATAATTACCGCCGAGGGAAAACAATAATCTAATTCCATATTCAAAGCCAACCTCAAGCATCGACATATCAAATGTAAAATAACTGCCAGAAACATCATAAGAAAGACGAGTGTGATTTTCACTTCCTGTGCCGTATGGCACTACCTGCAAGTCATCCACGGTTCGATATACACTATAATAGATATTATCTAAAATGTCTTTTTGTATTCCCGCAATAGCTACAGTGTAGATTGTGGGGTTCCAATTTTTCAAACGAGTATAAAGACGAAAATCATAAACATCCTCATTGTAATATTCACATTGAAGATTTGTCATCGCGGAAATATACTCTGCTGTTTGGAAAGTCGGTGAAGCTGTTAATGATTTTGGTTTGTAGCTTCCAGTATAATAACACACCGTCTCGGCAGCATTAAACCACCTATCATATACCACTTCTTCAGTTGTGTCAAGAGCAAAAGATGCGCTATAAATTCCGGTCGAAACCCATCCACCCGTAATTGGATTATTTGGGGCTGCTGGGATTTCAGAACCAGTTGAAGCAGAAACATAATTACGAACATAAATTGGGCCGGTTCCAATAGTGGGAAGATCTACCAACTGATTTCTATAATAATTATAAAAATAAATCGTGTTTATATTATCTGCGGCTGAACGAGCCGAGCTAGATACATAGAAATTTCCTCTCTGATCTTTTCTGGTTGAGTCCCAGCGAGCTTCGATGATTGGTCTTTTGAAGAAATACTCACTATCTCTAGCGGAGAATTTTTTAGTATAATAAGATCTGTTTCCGTTTTCTTGACTCGAAGTTAAGTGAATACCAACGCCATGATTCGTATACTCTCCGCCTGCTGCACCAGTCAACCAATTCTCAACCATCTCTGTTATGTCAACTGATAAATCTCCTGTGCCTATGTCGAAAACTTGTTGGTAAGTAGGAGAGGATAAATAATCACCTCCTGCCGTAGTCCATGGCGTTCCGGCTGAAGCATTGATCCAGTTTGAGCCTGTTCCATTATAAGTTTGATCGCTATAGTTTTCCATGTCTAGACCATAGCCTTCTTGCCAAGATTGGGAAATTGGCTGGGCCACTAGAGTAAAATCTCTTGGAGTAGTTTGATCGTGGGCTACATTAAATAATCTAAGATAAAAACTGACGCTGCCACTAGCTGGAATATCACCCGCTGCGCGGGCAGTCGCAATAGATAATGTGGAGGAATCTTCTAGTGTCACTGGAAATTGAACTAGAAGTCTTGTAAGCTCGATAGAGGAACTGCTGGCTTGACCAAATATTGAAAACACTTCCATGGAATCAGCAAGACCCATGTTGCTTCCCGTACCCCTTGTTACGAGGTTGGATTCAAATGCGTTTGTTATGGTATTGTCCTTTGTGGCAACCCATCTTTTAATTCCCATTTACTTTACGCTCCCAACAATATCCGAAGCTGGATATTTTAACTCCAATATAACATTTTGTGGGACTTTAATGAAGCGACCATCTGGAGAAATAGCTTGTTCGATATTGAATGCGGTTGTAGAATAATTATTTCCCCGCTTAATGCTTATATCAACACTTACCGTGTCAACTACGCCAGGTGCTTCATTGAGTGTATTATAAACATCAGTGATAAAAAATGGTTCTCCTATATCCATCTTCTTTGAATATTCCCTAGTAAGCAGGGTGATGGCATCAGATAAGACTTGATATTTGTTAGTCTCTAGATCCGCTATAATATTAAAACTAATTTGTATATTGGCGATCTTGGCATCAAATATATCTATAGTATCATTTATCATCCGAGATCGATTAACCCAAGATTTTAGGTTTTCTTTGATTGCGTTATTTGAGGTTTCCAGATTTCCATCAGCATCTTCTGAAATAATATATAAATTAACGTTTCTCTTATTAGAATTATTATCTCTATAAACATTAACTCTTTTTACCGCGCCGAACTGGGCTGGCATCTTGTATGCTATAGAGCGATAATCTTGTTGTGTTACGGCTCGATTTTGACTAGCAAAAGTATCATATATTCTTATCTTGAGTTCTTCAATAGACGGCAGCGTTACATCCCCAATAATAGGCTCCTCATTTGAAACTTCCAAAGACGCCCGAACTGATGATACTAAAACTTGATCTAAACTATTGACGTTCTCAAATTGGAATATTGGATCAGAAATACTCGCAAGTGTATTCGCACCAATATTTACAGTTGCGTTTGTGTTTGAACGGAATACAACCCTTAGTTCTGTGTTTGCTGGTGAAATACCAAGCTTGTCGGTTCCTAAAAGATTGGTTGGATCAAAGGATGTTTCAGTGACATAATCTTTTGAATGAAAATTCAAAACCGTTGTTGCCGGATCAATTAGTGGATTTGAAGCTACGTCCCTGGCAGAACCGAAGCCAAACTGTAAAAATGTTTTAAATTTCTGTCGCTCCACTGTAAATCGTCTTGGGACAACCACCGGCTTTAAAAGAGAGGGTGCCCGAGCGCGGGTAATGGCATCGCGATTAGTTATAGATTTATAAATTATATCCTGGGACAAGTAATCTACTTCAAAATACTGATTGCCTTCCTTATCAAATACATTTACAATCTCCGTTATGTTCTCATTAGATAGCTCTATTTGACGGAATTTCTCAAATGCTCCGACTGTTATTATTTCGTCACGGATTTCGCCGGATATAACTTGACCTGTGGATCTAATGGCATAATGTGTCGGCATCCCAGTTGTCTCATTGGCTTTGGCGACCACAATTTCATTAGTCGGATTAGAAAAATCAACGTCTTCGTTAAGGATGAATCCGGTCCCATCATTCGAAGTCAATGACGTGCCTCGTTGTAAGATTGGAATATAACTTGTATCTGGTCCTAGTCCAGTAGAATTTGCTGGTATGACAATATATAGAGAAGCAATACCAGTAGAAGACGGGGTGCCAGTAAATCGAAAACCCATTTGGCGACCAAGTTTTAAAATATTGTTATATTCAAGTGCTGTATCTAGAAATGATTCATTGGCGCTATAATCTACATAAAAAGAAGAAATGTCACCCACATAGGCAACTGTATCTAGCATTAATGCGCCAAAGCCAGCCTCATTGAAATCCCTAAATGTATTAGGATAATATCGTTTTGCATAATTGACTAATTCATCCTTGATAGAATTGAAATCTCTCGCAGTATAGTTTATAGCTGGGAATAATTTTTTATGACTCATGGGAGCGTCCTGCTAATAATTAGTTATGAGGTAGAGTTATTTCTAATTTATCCACCTGACTCAATGGCAGGATCGTGTAGCCAAGATCGACTTTTAGTAAATTGCGATCAAGGGAATCAACCAGTGAATCATAAGGTAAGAAATCAATGTAGGTAATTGAAACAAAGGGTATGTATCTCGTAACCTGTTCATGTATTTTTGCTCGGATGGTGGAATATAGAGCCTCGCCGTCATTTTCGAAAAGATAGTTTCTTATACCCACGCCGAAATTAGGGTCCATCATTCGTTCTCCTGGTGCAGTTAAGATAAGGTTTCGAAAATTTTGTTTTATCAAGTTTTTGTATGATTTGATGAGTTTGTAAGTTCCATCTTCATCGCTCCTAATTAAAGGTAATTTTGGTGTAAGTCCAGACATATTATTCTCCTAGGTATTTAGTCACATTCATCTTTTCCGCTTGGATTAGTTTCGTTACTTGGTGAGCTTGGTTGCCCAGAACAATCATCCTTTCCGGTTAGATCAATCTTCTTTTTCTTTTTGATATTGCAACGATCTCTCTTTTTCTGATCTGCCGTTTTCAATGCTCTCGATCCAGGTAAATCTTCGTGTCCGAAGCCAAGGAGATATGCAGCACCCAAACCAGTTATCGGAGGACCAACGCCTATACCAAGTGGAGGCACACCAAAAATATTAATAGGCAATAATCCAAATGAAATAAGAAGCATCGGAATATCAATCTCTGGTAAATTGAGATCACATTCAGTGATCTGATTTTTTCTAATTTCTTCTTCACTTTGACCTTGTAGCCTTCCAACGGAAGATTTTCCTCTATTAATTGCTGATGTTAGGGCTGGTCCTACCAATTCCATAGCATCTTTAATCTTTTTGGCTACAGCAATATTTGGATCAAAAGACTCACCAGCACCCTTTAGTATTCCCCAGAAAAACTGTTCTATTATTGAAAAATCAAAACCAGGAATGTCGGCACCATTTATAGCAGCATTTGCCTGTGCCTTATTGGTAAAGACAAGATCCCGAGCTTTATAATCACCACTGCTCGCAACAGAACTAAAAGACATCCTTAGTTGTTCTTTGGTTCCCAAGAAGGCATTACTTAACCCAGGAAATGGAAGTGAATAGGTGATCCCATATAAAGCTGTCAAAGAAACCAAGCGATTCATTGGAAAACAATAATCAAAAATAAAAGAATATTCTGGTGTTTCTTTTATTTTGGTGACAAGTTCTGGATATACACTGTTGTATCCATCGCTAAAATAATTGGGATCATTACGAATATCTGAAACTGATATATCTAAAGGAAGCTCTTTTTCCACGCACACAATTGGTATCGTATAGGCATCTAACCTTTCAGTGTTGGCTTCTTCTTTATAATGATAAGACTTGTTTAATTTTGTATTGTCAATATCATAATTATTTTGCATAGCCTGATGAATGGGTTGACTCGTTATTCCCCTAGATTTATCAGCCGTGTCATTGACAATTTGACATACTAGCCTCAATCCATACCTCAAGGATTTAATATAACTCCCAACTTTTTGGGGATCAGGGGCAGTGTTAGTCTGTGAAACTAATTCGCCAGGAATGACAATATCTTGTTCCGCGCAGTCGTCGGCGTCGATAATCGTCGAGGGCAATCTAATAGGAGGGACATTAGCAGCCAGCGGCTCCCGATTAAAAAATACCCCGCTCAACCAATTGCTAAATAAATTTTTATCCACAACGCCCCTATAATCAAAAGGCATATCCTCTGGTTGAGAGTTGGAAGTGAAATAGCGAGGAGGGAAAGCAGAAGTGGAGTCAACACTTTTGTTGTCTTTATATTCCACTCTGATATATGTCTCAAGATAAATGTTTCCATTACGCCAATCTTTTAAACCAATAATTTCTTCTTCTGATCCCACGCCATAGTCTCCAAGCCTAAAGTCTTGGCCAAGTCTTTGAAGTGCGGGTTTTCGTAATAGTCCTCCGTTGCCCGCTGGCGCAGCGGAGGAGGATACATTAAATTGTGGCAACCAATGAAGGGGTGCTATTTGATTGGGAACTAGCTCCGCTGAAAAAAGTAAATTATCTACTGCTTGGGGGGAAGATGGTAGCGAAGCCAATTTCAATACTTCAGTAACGGCATACGCTAATTCATTTTTTACAAACCAATTAAAAGCTTTTCTCGGATCACTTAAATTATTTGGTGACTGATGTTGGGGCAAAGAATTATAAGATTTTAAGCACTGACTCAAAAAAGAGTTCAAATAAAATTTAGCTTTGATTTCTTCAATAGCTTGAGTCGAAACATACTCTACAAAAACCTCGTCTATGTCAGTTATGGACAATGCACTAAAAGTCGGGGCTGTTCTTATTATAGCTTCAAGCGCATACACTCGCGCCGTAGTTTGCACAAGACCATATAGTATAGACTGCTCCAAAGCGTTATCTTTGTTGGAGACTGTTCCACAAACATTAGGCATCGTGGGTTCGATACATTTTGTCATATCATAAACTTCTTTGAGTCTACTTTTTATGCCCGTAAGATCCAATAAACTATTATCATCTCCTTCCTGTGATGGATCTGAACTTACACATGGTTGCGGCGTTAGGTTTAGACTTTGAAAGATATTGTCTTCTAAAAGCTTTGATTTACTTACTTCAAATAAACACAGGGCTTGTAAACCCCTCAATAATTCATCATACAAGGTTCCAACTAATTCTCCTTGGTTTCCTGTGCTTAGAATGTTTTGTCCCTGGATTTGCAAAAGAGTGTTTGGATCTAAAGAGTGGGCTGAACCTCCGCCTGGAGTGTGTAAAATATTACCAATTGCGTTAGCATAGCCTGGACGTTCTGAAGATGGTAGTTTCCTGATTTCTCCCAAATCTTGAATTGTATAGATGCTTTCTCCCAAGTTCCAAGAATTGCTCAAAAACTCTGCGAACCTTCTTTCCACTAAAGAAAAATCACTATCCGTTTTTGGTGGATGTGTTGGATCAAGCGGTGGAATGTTGACAGGACTTAATTGAGAAGCGTTTAGACCTTTATCCTCTATAACTTCTTGCGCTTTAGTGGGGATATCTGATTGCTGGAATCCTTTGGACCAAATAACTTCTTGTTGTCCTGCTTGGATGGAAACAGAAAAGTTTTCTTTTCCGACTATAGGTTCTTCTGAAAATTGAGTATAAAATAAAGCGTAAGTGCTATCGCTAAATACATCGTCTAAGACTCCATCGAGTGTTTGCGCGTTGTTCGGGTCATCTGGAGAAGTGCCAAAGCCGCCCCATTCGCCTCTTATATATTCTTTTACTTGATCAATTTGACTTTGACCAGACGTAGGAGTAGAGAGTTTTGTGTTCAACGAGTCTTCTATAGTGAATTGTAATATTTTAGAACGTGAATTTAGAAGATCTCTACGATCCCTGTTCTCCATGAAATCGAACTCTCCTAAACTGGTTTGAAACCTTGTATAAACGCCAACGTTCTTGTCGCCTTCTGTGTCTGCCATCCCAGGAAGAAACACGTTTTCAAAAGTTTGGGCTTTGATGGGGCTTGTGCCACCTTTTCCTAGGGGGCTGAAATCCTCGCCGTCCAGGCCGAAGGGGTCGTGGAAGGCTGTTTTCGTGTTGTATGCTATAGTCAGTGCGCGAGCCTTTTCCGGGTCTGAGTCATTTGATTCCCAAAATGGTTCAGCCCCCGTGGGTCGCTGTCCCTGATCATAGAGCATACGAAATTCTGGGTTGATGATTCTGGCATCCGGGTGCGGGTCGAATGGATTTTGTATTGTTCTTTCGACCTCCTTTCCCTCGCCAAGCACCCTTGGTGATAAAAGACTTGGGATAGAGGATACATCAGTAATAAATGAATTATAAATTCCATCAAAAGTTGTATCAAGCACACGATCCATCATAAAGGTATAAGAAGGATGATCCTGCTTGATTAGTCCTTCCACAAAATTACCATCAGCATCTATCGCACAATAAACTGGTGGGACAACTCCGTCTAACGGATCTTCTTTATCTAAAATTTCAGCAAGCTCATTGATGCGGCTTTTTGCTCGCTCGCGAGATGCGGTTATTTGAGCGTTACAAACTTCTAAACTTGTTATTCCCTTTCCTTCTAAAAGCTCGCAGCGAAGAAAGTTATCATCTTCATCGCAAAGACTTGTGGCAAGTATCGGTGTAAGATCTTCAAAATTGTCTATTTGCTTTTGTATTTCTCCTTCATCAACCAGTTTGCCAACATTTCCAAAGAAATCATTAATTTTATCTTCATCACTCAACAAGTCGCATAAAGGACCATAAATCTCTGGGTTTAGGACACACATTTGATCGGCAGTAGATTGAACAATTTTTACTGTATCTTTTGTAGTTTTTCCCTGAAGCATTTTATTTACTTCTCCGCAAGTGAGTGTGCTGCCGAGCATATCCAGAAAAGATCCCATGGGAGACAGCCTCAGTGGTTGAAACAAGGGTGAGTTTCCCAAAGCGGAAGACAGCAAAGGTGAATTTCCCAAAGCGGTAGCCGCATTCACCGCGCCCTGTGCGGCCGCTTGAGTTGCTTGTTGTGCGGCTTGTCCTACGGCTTGTTGAACTTGTGACGCGGGTTGAGCTAATGGGGCTGTTAATTTATTAACCTGATCTTCAGTTACATGAGACTGAAGATTACTTAAAAATTTACGTGATTGTTGAGAGATGCCGGGGGAAACAATACCGGCTTTCATTCCATCAAGTACCGCACCACCAACATTTTCCCCAATTACACCTAACGTCCCGGCAAGTGCTCCCGCAGTATTTCCTTCACTAAGCATTTTGCCGATAGGAAGACTACCGAAATTTAACTTACATGGATCTCCGCAAGCCTCCAAATACATCATTACAACTTGTTTGACCATTGATATAAGTGCTTTCTTGACTGCTTCTGCAATTGCAAGCAATATTTGTTCAACAATATCCCCCATAATATCTACCGTGGGGATAATGTCGGCCAAACTTATAACAGGAATCTTTAGTATTTTTACAACTTCACCCGCGAAACGATTTACATCAAGCAAGAAGCTTTTTATCTCATCTATGGGAAGATCTAGATTTAAACATTCCACAGCAGCTTTCACGATATAGGTTATACCAAATTTATTCAAATAATGATAATAAACATCCTCAATACTGTTTATTGTATTGATTGTTTTATTCAGGTTTCCAATTACAGTATCGCCC